>Ga0302320_10000219_pt1 | contig 130461 bp, 122 predicted proteins | sample Bog_T0_3_FD_202130 | JGI IMG/M metagenome (GOLD analysis project Ga0302320, IMG submission 202130) | Peat permafrost microbial communities from Stordalen Mire near Abisko, Sweden - Bog_T0_3 | ecosystem: Environmental > Terrestrial > Soil > Wetlands > Peat | place: Sweden: Abisko, Stordalen... | reverse complement strand
TTTTATCCGCTCCCAGAGCAGATCCGACACCTGAAACCGCGAGGATGTTTTCATAAAAAGAACTCCCATCATAGACGCCGCTGATCGCAATTGTGTTCATTTTTTGATTTTGAAAACACGCCCTAATCCGCGATACAGTCCGGCACTGCGGGCCAGCCTGCTCCATGGGTACAAATGACGCCACAATTCAACCCCGGGCGCGAGCCGCGGCTGTGTATAACCTGTGAATAATAGCGAACAACTTGTGCTTGCATCCGCTGTGGAGAAGGACGATTCGTATCAGACTCCTCTGTTACTCAGGGGAGAAATGGATCTTACCGCCGGTAGTCGTGTTTATTGGGGGGCGTGGCGGCCGGCAGGTTTCGAGAAAGTATTTGAGTATGAGCGGGACAACGTTGGTGCAAGAAACGCTTTCACTGGAAGGCGCCGATCCGTGCCAGATTCTGGTGCTGTACGAGGATCCCGTGGCACACGACGTGGCGATGGAGGTTTGCGGGCGCGTGTTGGCGCACTTCGGGACGGAACTGGCGTTCGCCTTCAGTATCTGGAAATTCAAAGACCTGGAAAATCCCGTATCGGCCCATTGGGCGGCGAAAGCCGTGGCTCGCGCGGACGTCATGTTATTTTCGCTGCCGGGTCGTGATCTGAGCCAGGAAACCATGAACTGGCTGGAGATGTGTGTGCAGGCCAGAACGAAGGCGGAAGGAGCCTTGGCCGTGATGATCACGGAACCCCACGACATGGACATGGTGGTCGCGGCGCTTTTGTCCCGGCTGCAATTTGCCGCCCAGCGGTTGCGAATGGATTTCCTGCCGCTCCTGCCACCGGCTGTCGTCGCGAGGTTTGAAACACCGGCCGATCCGCCGCTGGCATGGTTGAACGAGAACCGGGAGAACCCCGGCAGCAGTCATTGGGGATTGAACGAGTAAGCGGCACATCGCTTCCCTCCGGCTCAAAGCGGGACCGGCCTCGCTTCGCGGGATTTATCACGATCTGACGTCAGTTGTGCGCTTGAGATTTTCTCCGTTTTCGCATATTCGTCGCTCCATGCTTGTGGTTCACGTTCAGATTCGCGTCAAACCGGAGTGCGTTGAAGCTTTCAAACAGGCGACGCTCGCCAACGCGCGGGAAAGTTTGAAAGAGGTGGGCGTGGCGCGCTTCGATGTCGTCCAGCAGCAGGATGACCCGGCGCGCTTCGTGCTCGTGGAGGTGTATCGCAACGCCACTGCCGCGGCGGCGCACAAGGAGACAAAACATTATCCGGCGTGGCGGGACACGGTCGCGCCGATGATGGACGAACCGCGTTTCAGCGTGAAGTTCAGCAACGTGTTTCCCGATGACGAAAAATGGTGAACATGAAATTTGAATTTGCCACCGCCACACGCATCGTTTTCGGCGCGGGCGCCGTCAATGACGCCGGCGCCATCGCCAAAGATTTTGGTCGCCGGGCGCTTGTCGTGACCGGTCGCGATGCGCGTCGCGCGGAGCGGCTCCTCTCCAATCTGAAATCTGCCGGGATCAGCGCGGCGATTTTCCCCGTCGCCGGCGAACCGGAATTGGAAACGGTGGAGCGGGGAACAGCGCTGGCCCGGGCGGAGCATTGCGAGCTGGTGATTGGTTTTGGCGGTGGCAGCGCGCTGGACGCGGCCAAGGCCATGGCCGCGATGCTCGCGAACGAAGGCAGGTTGCTCGATTATGTTGAAATCATCGGGCGCGGCCGGCCGCTGACCGAATCATCCGTGCCATTCATCGCGATTCCAACAACGGCGGGCACCGGCTCGGAAGTCACGCGCAACGCGGTGCTGGCGTCGCCGGAACACAAATTGAAAGTCAGCCTGCGCAGCCCATTGATGCTCGCCCGGGTGGCGGTGATTGACCCTGAATTGACTTACGATTTGCCGCCGGCGCTCACCGCCAGCACCGGCCTCGACGCGCTCACGCAGCTCATCGAGCCGTTCGTCAGCAATCGCGCGAACCCGATGACCGACGGGCTGTGCGTCGAAGGTCTTCGCCGGGCGGCGCGGTCGTTACGCGTGGCGTATAGCAAGGGGCAGGACAAGGACGCGCGGGAAGACCTGGCGGTGGCGAGCCTGTTTGGCGGGCTGGCCTTGAGCAATGCCGGGCTCGGCGCGGTGCATGGTTTTGCCGGGGCGATTGGCGGCGGTTTTTCCGCGCCGCACGGCGCGATTTGCGCGGCGCTGCTGCCCCAAGTAATGGCGATGAACCTTCGCGCGCTGCGCCAGCGCGATCCGAATGGCGCGGCGTTATCCCGTTACGAGGAAGTGGCGTGGTGGCTCACCGGCGATATGAAAGCCAAAGCTGACGACGGCGTGAATTGGGTTCGCGCGCTGGTCGCCGACCTGAAAGTCCCGCGGCTCGGCAGCTTTGGCATTCAGCGCGAACATTTCTCCGATCTGGTCGCGAAGGCGGCCAACGCAAGCAGCATGAAGGCGAATCCCATCGTGCTTACGCCGGATGAATTGGCCGAAATTCTGGAACAGGCGCTGTGAATGGACCGGCACGAATTTGATCTGGCAAATGGACGATGTTTGAGGCGCGGGCTTGTGCTTTGCCGGGCGCGCTTTAATTTGGCTGCGTGACATTATGAAAAATGGTGTGACCGCCACCGATGCCAAGCTACCCGCCGCGATTTCTGCATCACGGGAACGCGTCCTGCTTTTCCTGCTGGGCTGCGTCGCCGCGGTTCACGTCTTCATTTTTTCCGCCGCGTTCCCGTTTTTCAATAACGTGGATGAACAAATTCACTTCGACCTGGCGGTCAAATACTCGCAAGGGCACGCCCCGCGCTCGTTGGAGCCGATTTCCGTCGAGGCGGTTCCCTACACCGTGTTGTATGGTTCGCCAGAGTATGTGGGAATTCCGGCCAGCTTCCCCAATGGACAATTTCCGCCGCCGCTCTGGACGCAAACCCTGGATAGTATCCGCCAGACGCTGGTCACCAAAACGGCGGCGTGGAACAATGTCATCAACCATGAGGCATCGCAGCCGCCGCTATATTACGCGCTGGCGGGTCTGTGGTGGCGGCTGGGCCGGGAACTTGGCTTTCAGGACGGGCTGTTGCTGTATTGGCTGCGCTTCCTGAACGTCTTTTTCGTCGCCGCACTGGTTGGGTTGGGATACGTGGCCGCGCGGTTGGTTTTCCCGGAGCGGATTTTTGTGCGACTGGGCGTTCCGGCGCTGCTCGCTTTCTTTCCACAGACGGTGTTTTATTCGATTCAAAACGACGTGCTCTCGCCGATTTGTTTTGGCGCAGCGTTCATTTGTCTGATGAAGTTTCTGCGCGCGGATACGCCGGGGGTCCGGTTGGGGGCGGTGACGGGCCTGACGCTGGCGGCCACGTACCTGACCAAAATCAGCAACCTGCCGCTGCTGGCCGTGTCCGGCGCGGTCGTGTTGTTCCAAATCTTGCGTCTGGCGAAAACGGACAAATTGCGCGCCGCGTTCCCGGCTCTGGCGGCTCTGGCTTTGTGCGCGGGGCTGCCCATCGGTGGCTGGCTGGCGTGGACCAAATGGCATTTTGGCGATTTCACCGGCACGGCGGCAAAAATTCAGTTTCTGGGTTGGACGCACAAGCCATTCAGTGAATGGTGGCATCATCCCATCTTCCTGCCGCACGGTTTGTGGACTTTTTTTTCCACACTGTTGGCGACGTTCTGGCAGGGAGAATTTTTGTGGCATCGCCAGCCGCTGGCTTCGCCGGTCGTGAATGCGATTTATGCCATTTTATCCGTTGGTTTCGTCGGCATGGCGGTGGGATCCCTGCTTTCACGCTCCACCGCCGTGACCGGGCCGCAACGGCAGGCGCTGTGGTTCGGATTTTGGTGTTTGGTGGCGGCGGTGGCGTTTCTGGCGTTTCTGTCCATCATTTACGATTTTCAGGACTGTTTTTATCCGTCGCGCGCCCATCCGTATTTCACGTCCGGTCGGCTGATGCTCGGCGCGTTGATTCCATTTTTGCTGCTCTACTTTTACGGGATGGACTGCGCGTTGGGCCGGATAAAAAACCGTTGGACAAAACCGCTCGCGCTGGCGGGACTGATCCTGTTCATGCTGATTTCGGAAATCACCATAAACCGGATGATGTTCTCAAACGCCTACAACTGGTTTCACATGTGAAGCCGGGCGCAGGCCTAACGCATGGCCGCATAGACGCGATGGACATCGTCGTGATCGTCCAAGGCGTTCAGGAAGTCCACCACGTCCTTGCGCGCGGCCTCGCTGAGTTCGGGAAAATTCTTGGCCAGATAACGCATCTCGGCCGAGATGACGTTCCAGCCGGCGGCCTTCAATGCCTTGGAGACGTGGTCGAGATCCTTGATCTCCGTCAGAAACCGCGCGCCCTTCTGCCCGGCGGGCGTTTCCTCGGCTTCCAGCGGCTCGACTTCCTGCGCGCCCGCTTCAATGGCATCGCCTTCGGCATCGCGATTCGGATCGCGGTGCGTGGCTTCGACGACGCCGAGATGGTTGAAGAAAAACGCGACGCTGCCCGGCTGGCCGAGCGACCCGACTTTAAAGATGTTGCGGATTTCCGGCGCGGTGCGGTTGCGGCTGTCAGTGAGGCACTCCACGATGACCGGCACCTTGTGCGGCGCGAACCCTTCGTAGGCGACCAGTTCGTAATTGACTTTTTCAGTGTCGAGTCCGGCGCCTTTCCGGATGGATCGCTCGATGGTTTCTTTGTAAACGGAGGCTTTCTTGGCTTTTTCGACGGCGGCAAAGAGGCGCGGATTGAGATCGGGGTCCGGTCCGCCGAGTTTGGCCGCGACCATGATTTCGCGGACCAGTTTGGCGGTCATCTGGCCTTTTTTCTGCGCGTTGATTTCGCGCCCGGATTGTTTCCATTGTGCGCCCATCGGTTAAGCCAGTGTGGAAAACCCGAGGCGCCGGTGCAATGTAAATTCCGGCCACCCCGGCGGAGGTTCAACTTTTGTCGTCTAAACCTTTGAATTGATAGACAAAAATGGAATAGCCGACGACATCAACCAACCGGCAGTGTTTGAGAAACTCTTGCAAGGCGAGCCGGTAGGTCGGCGAGTCATAGACTCCCTGCAATTCGGTGGCGCTGATGGCCAAAAGGCCGCCAGGCCGGAGCTGTTCAAATCCCTCCTCCGGATCGAAACTATATCCTCCCGGCATATTGTGATACGCGATCTGGTAATAGCGCGGGTCCGCCTTGCCAAAGTAACTGAGGCAAATGGGGTCTTTGATGTCGTGGGCATCGAGCCAGAGTTTCAAGTTTTTGAGGTCTTGTCCCCAGTCCAGATTGGAGTCCACCAGATCCTTGTAGCCGTTGGCCGGTCCGCCGGCGAGTTCGTTGAAGTAAGCCAGATAGTGCGGGGCAAAAGCCTGATATTTCAGGCCGTTGGCCGGGAAAAAAACGACCCGGCTGCTCACCGCGATCATGCCGGCGATGGCCAGCATGGCAACGGCCCGGGTCGTCCGCCGCCAGCAATTTAATTCCAGAGCCAGACCGCCGGCCAGGACATAGAGAAACGGATAAATGGGCAGCAGATGACGAATGCCGATGTTGAGATGCGATGCCGTGGCCACCAGAAAATACAACCCGGCCGGCCCCAGCAGAAAAATTACCGGCCAAGGCCTTTCGGCGCATCTCCGCAGGCTGAAAACCAGTGCCGTGATGATGAGCAAGAGGGTGGGCAGCGGGGTTTTGAGGAGGAACGCATAAAAAAAATAGCCGCGAAAGCCGGTATTGGAATACCGGCCGAGCAGGAATGAGGGCCGGTTATAGGAGATGCTTTCGGCGCGGATAAAACCATAAATATAGGCCTCCGGCAGCGTGTGGTGTTTTTGGGCGAACAAAATCAATTTTTCGTTCCAGCCCAGCGGAACATCGTCCATGGTTTTGAGGATGTCATCGTTGCTGATCGCGCCTTGCGGGGAGGTGGGCAGCAGCTTTCTAATGGCGGCCGAACGCCGCGCGGTGGCGGCGATGGGAAAATGTCCCGGTTCACGCCCGGACTCCCGGGAAGACGTTGTCCGGTCAGGCTGCCCGGCGGTGGAATTCTTCGCCTGCAAAATTTGCGCCTCAGCCTGTGCCGCCGCTTCCGGGTCTTTGGCCGCCGCATAGCGGAAGGCATACGCCGCCCAAATCGAGCCGTAGGCCGCCAGCAAAGCGGCGGCGAACAGCCCCACAAACCACGCGGACCGGGAGGCAAAGCCGACCAGCTTCCCCCTCCCCGCCGCTCCGATGAGCAGGGGCTCCGGTGAAATCATCCGTCCCAACACCGTCAACCAGAAGATGGGGAGCAGCAACACGGCGGAAAATTTCGTGGCAAAAGCCAGGCCGAAAAACAGGAGGAACAGGATGACGCTCGCGACCTCCACCCGGCGGCAGCTCCGCCACAAAAAATAGACCGCGCCGAACAGAAAAAACGACAGCCCCACATCCGTCGTCACCAGTCCGCTATGGGCGATGAAATTGGGATCAAAACAAAACAGCAGCAGGGATAGTGTCCCCCCCCAGAATCCAAACCCTTCGCGCGCCCACAAAAAAATCAGCACCGCCAGGCCCAGCCCCAGCAGCAGGATGGGCATCCGGCCCCAAAAAACCAGATCGTCGGCCGGATTGTAAAAGGCCTGCGGATCCAGCCTTACTGATGTTGGCGGCAGGTTTATCTCCGCTGGCGGGAGCGCTCCGGGTCGAATGCCATACAAAAAAAAGTGCCCAAAGTAATGAGCCGCGTCGCTTTGCTTCAAACTTATGGCCCACGCATATCGGAGACAGGCTTCACTGTCGGCCGGCGAAGAGGATATCTGCCCCTGCCGCAGGTCAACGTTGGCGGGCCAGTTGGTGCGCCATAACAGGGGTAGCGCCGCCAGATCTTTCGCCAGGGGCGGGTGTTCGGGATTCAGCCGATAATCATTCCAGTGCAGGTAAGCATAACCCGCCGACAGGTGCGCTATCTCGTCAAAAGTCGCCGACGCATTCCGCGCGAATGAGATTACCGATGCGGCAAAGATCGCGCAGAACAGCAGGACGACGACGCCTTCCAACAGCCGCCGGGAAGCCGACGCGGCCCGCGGGGAATGATCCTGAGGCGAGACGTCAGACGCGCTCTGTACCAGCATGGTTTTAATTTAGACCGAACACAAAATCAACGTCAACCAATTGCATTTCAAATTAAGCTGCCTGCCACCGGAACAACCTGCCAGCGCTACGCGGCCCTGAATCCATTTTGCCGTTGAACTGAATGGAGACTTTTTCGTGCGCTCGGACAAGATTTATGATTTAATGAACACACACCGAACCGATGCCTTATGGACGACACGAATTCACTCATCGAACAGCGCAAGGCCAAGCTCGCCGCGTTGCGCGCAAAGGGCATTGACCCTTTCAAAAACAAGTTCACGCCCGGCGAAACCTGCCGGCACGCCCGCGAACAGTACGCCGAGGGCCGCGAAGTCGCGCTCGCCGGCCGCATCACCGCGCACCGCGACATGGGCAAATCCATGTTCCTCGATATCCGCGACCAGAGCGGGCGGATGCAGATTTACGCGCAGAAAAACGTCCTCGGCGACGAGCAGTTTGCCATCTTCCAGCATCTGGACCTCGCGGATTTCATCGGCGTGAAGGGCACGCAATTTACTACCAAGACCAACGAGATTTCCGTCAAGATCACCAGCTTCGTCATCCTGGCCAAGGCGCTGCGCCCGCCGCCGGCCAAGTGGCACGGGCTTGAAGACACGGAAATCCGCTACCGTCAGCGTTATCTCGATTTGATGGCGAGCAAAGCCGCCGCGCCGGGAACTTCCACGACCGGGTTTGAAAAAGGTTCTCCCGGTGACGTGCTGTTGCTGCGCAGCGAAATCATCCGCGAAATCCGGAATTTCCTGCACGCCCGCGGCTACGTGGAAGTCGAGACGCCGATGATGCAGGCGATTCCCGGCGGCGCGGCGGCGCAACCGTTCGTCACCAAGCACAACGCGCTGGGCTGCAATTTTTATCTGCGCATCGCGCTGGAACTTTATCTCAAGCGCCTGCTCGTCGGCGGCGTGGACAGGGTGTTCGAGATTGGCCGCAACTTCCGCAACGAAGGCCTCTCGCGCAAACACAATCCCGAATTTACCATGCTCGAGGCGTATGAAGCCTACGGCGATTACGAAACAATGATGGAACTGGTGCAAAACATGGTCTGCCACGTCGCGCAGAAAGTTTTGGGAACGCTTAAAATTGAAACGAAAGATGCCGAAGGGAAGGTTGTAAAAGCAATTGACCTCACGCCGAATTGGAAACGCGCGAAATACAAAGATTTGATCCGTGAAAAAGCCGGCGCGGACTGGTTTGATATTTCACCCGCCGAACGCCGCCAGCGCGCGCATGATCTCGGCGCGGAAATCGGCAAGGAATACGAGGACTTTGAAGTCACCGGCGCCGTGTTCGAGAAATTGATCGAGCCGACGCTCATCCAGCCCACGTTCGTTACGCATCTGCCAAAGGAACTCGTGCCGCTGGCCAAGCTGTCGCCCGATGACCCGAACACGGTGGAGGTTTTCGAGTGCTGCATCAACGGTCAGGAAATCGCGCCGGCCTACACCGAGCAGAACGATCCGATTGCGCAGCGCGAACGGCTGGAGCATCAGGCCGGCGGCGAGCAGCAGAAGCTGGATGAGGATTTTCTCGTCGCACTGGAACACGGCATGCCCCCCGCGGGCGGCATGGGCATGGGCATTGACCGCCTGTGCATGATGCTGCTCGGCCAGGAAAGCATCCGCGACGTGATTTTGTTCCCTCAGTTGAAGCCGAAATGATTATGGCCGAACAGAGCAAATGTCCGGTCTGCTCGGAGAAGGCCATGCTTGCCGCTCTTTACCAGGGTGGCAGCTCCAAGCTCAACTGTGTTCGGTGTGGGTCATTCGAGATTGGAATCATTGCCGCAAATGAAATATCTGCGTGGAAACGGCAGCAACGGACGAACTTGTCTGGTTGGATTTGTGAGCATCAAGGTTGCACAATTTTGTCGTCGGATTTGAAAGATTTGACGTCCTTGAGGAATCCAACGGTTGGTGAAAAAGCTGAAAAGCTGCTTACTTTTTTGGCAAACCAGTTCCCCAAACCTGGAGAAACAATTGCAACTAATATTGTTTTTTCAGTTGAAGGGCTTGAACTTTCTTCAGTTGATCAACCGAAGGTTTTCGTGGACTCCGTTAAATTAGCCGGGGTTTCTTGGTCGCTTGATTTGCGCGAACTTGAGTTTTTAGTTTACGAGTATTTGGTTTCGGAAAAAGAATTTTTGCGAAGGGTAGCGGGAAGCAATCTTCAAATTTCCCCGAAGGGCTGGTCTCAAATTGATTCTCTACGCCATGGAAATCCCGAAAGCAGAATTGGTTTTATCGCGATGTGGTTTGATGATTCCATGAAAGCTGCTTGGATTGCGATAGAGAATGGAATCACTGACGCAGGATATAAACCGTATCGCGTTGACCAAAAAGAGCACAACAATGACATCACCGACGAAATCACTGCCGGGATTCGCGGCAGTAAATTCTTGGTTGCCGACCTGACCAAGCACCGAAACGGCGTCTATTTTGAAGCTGGCTTCGCCAAGGGGCTTGGTTTGGAAGTTATTTGGTTGTGCAGAAAGGACGACGAAAAAGACAGGCATTTTGACATACGGCAATACAACTGCATTTTTTGGGAGCAAGACAAACTCGCAGAGCTAACAAAAGCTTTGGAGAATCGAATCGTGGCAACAATTGGACGCGGCCCACTGACTAAATTAACGCCATGAATTCAGAGTTACTCAAGCGTATCGCAGTTGATGCAAAAATCCGAAGTGGCAAGCCTTGTATCAAAGGCACTCGCATCGCAGTTGAAGACGTACTCGGCTACCTTGCTGGTGGGATGACCAAGGAGCAAATCCTTGATGATTTTCCCGACCTCAAAGAAGAGGATATTTCTGCTGTTCTGGAATATTCGGCAAGTCCATCGGCGTGAAAGGTTGAAGTTAAATTTTCATGCTCACCGTAGCCGGACTCAGCAAAGCCTTTGGCGGTCGTCAATTGTTTGACGACGTGTCGCTCACGCTCCTGTCCGGCGAGCGCGTCGGCCTCGTCGGGCCGAATGGCGCGGGCAAATCCACGCTGCTCAAAATCATCCTCGGCCAGGAGTCGCCGGATACGGGCGAGGTGACGTTCATCCGCGGCACGCGATTCGGCTATCTGACGCAGGAAAGCGAAGCCGTGGGCAATGAAACCGTTCTCGACATCGCCGTGCCGCATGACCACGAGCACGACGGCCAGTTCGTGGCGAAGGCGAAGCAGATTCTTGCCAGCCTCGGTTTCAAGCAGTCGGATTTCGAGCGTCCGGCGCGCGAGCTTTCGGGCGGCTGGGGAATGCGCGCGCACCTCGCGCGGCTGCTGACGCAGGAGCCGGACGTGCTGATGCTCGACGAGCCGACAAACCATCTCGACCTCGAAACGCTCCTCTGGTTCCAGGATTACCTGCGGAATTATCCCGGCGCCATCCTGCTCATCTCGCACGACCGCGAATTTCTGAACCGCCTCTGCACGCATGTCGCCGAGTTGCGCGCGTCGCGCCTCCTCCGCTACACGGGCAACTACGACGAATACCTCGAACAGCGCGCAGCCGCAGAAGCGACCATGGTGGCCACCGCGAAGTCACAACAACGCGAGATAGACCGGATGCAACTGTTCGTGGACCGGTTTCGAGCCAAGAACACCAAGGCGGCTCAGGCCCAGAGCAAGATGAAGCAGATCGAGCGCCTCAAGGAGGACATGGTGGAGACGCCCGACGGACCGGGCCCGACGGTGGGTTTCCGTTTCCCGCAACCGCAGCGCAGCGGCCAGCGCGCCATCACACTCAAACACGTGAAGTTTGGGTATGAATCGAAACCCGACGGTAGGGACGCGCTGCCGCGCGTCCCGGCTGAGCAGCAGCTTAGCCCTACCAGGTTGATTTACGAAAACCTGAATTTCGAAGCCGAGCGCGGGCAGCGCATCGTGCTCGTGGGGCCGAACGGCGCGGGCAAATCCACGTTATTGAAGCTACTCGCCGGCGTGTTGCAGCCGCTGGCGGGCGAACATCGGCTCGGGCACAATGCCAAGGCCGGTTATTTCGCCCAGCATCGCGCGGCCATGCTCAATCTCAATAACACCGTGTTGCAGGAGGCACTCGACACCCCGCAGCGCGTCTCGGAACAGTTTGTCCGCACCGTCCTCGGCAGCTTTTTGTTCCGGGGCGACGACGTGTTCAAGCCGGTGAGCGTGCTGAGCGGCGGCGAGAAAAGCCGGCTCGCGCTGGTGAAATTGCTGCTCGATCCGCCGAACCTGCTGTTGATGGACGAGCCGACGACGCATCTCGATCTGGCGAGCGTGGACGCGCTTATTGAAGCGTTGAAGCCATTTGAAGGCACGCTGATTTTCATCAGCCATGATGTGCATTTTATCCGCCTGCTGGCGAACCACGTCGTGCGCGTCGAGCACGGCCGACTCCGGCACTTCACCGGCGGCTACCAGTATTACCTCGACAAGACCTCGCAATCCGCCCGCGTCGCGCTGACTTCGAGTGGTAGGGACGCGCTGCCGCGCGTCCAGGCTGACCGGCCGGTCAGCCTTACCGAATCGCGCAAGGGACAGAAGCGGATTGAGGCCGAGCGACGACAGGCGCGCTCTCGCAAACGACAGGAAATCCAGAAACGCATTGCCGCGCTGGAAAAGGAAATCGCCGGACTGGAAGTGCGCGAGAAGGAATTGACGGCGGAGTTGGAGAAGCCGGAGACCTACGCGACGGGCGGGCGGGCGGTGCAGATCAACCGTGAGCTGATGGAAGTCCACGACCGCCTGGCCGGGGCAAACGCGGAATGGGAAAAGGCCGGGACGGAAATGGCACAATTTGAGGCTGAAACTGCCGCGACATGATGCGGCTCCTCCATTTTTAAAGCCACGACTTCAATTTTTCGCGGAGAATCTGCCGGGCGCGATACAGCCGTGATTCCACGGCCTTCGGCGTCGTTTCCAAAATTGCCGCCGCTTCAACCATGCTCCGGTCCTCCCATTCGCACAGCACAATCGCCTCGCGCAAATCTTCCGGTAATTTGCCAACAGCGATGCGCACCGCGTCGGCACGTTCGGAGGCCAGAGCCTGCTCGTTCGGTGCCGGGTCATTCGCCGGAAGCGTGCTGCCAAGGGTTTGTTCTGATTCTCCGGCTTCGGCTTCCAGCGAGACGTTGGGATGCCGCGAACGCCAGCGGAAGTGGTTCCGCGCCAGGTTCGCGGCGATGGTGAAGAGCCAGGTGGAAAATTTTCCGCCGGTCCGAAAACTGGCGCGGGCGCGGAAGACGCGGACAAAAGTTTCCTGCGCCAGATCATTCGCGTCGTCCTCGTTCCCGACCATGCGGCAGAGAAAATGGAACACCGGCGTTGCGTGGCGTTCCATCAAGTCGTTGAGCGCCGCGTCCTGGCCGGCGGCCAGTCGCTCCATGTCCGCCCGGTCGCGGGCTTCCGCCTCCGGCAAAGGCTGGGCGTCAGTGGTGATGCTCATGGCCTGCGGACCCGGACATGGATGATTCGGTTTGTTCATGCAGGCCGAGGGTGAGGCGTTGCATCTCGGCCAGATAACGGCGGCCCTGCTCCGGCGGCATGGTCTGGCTGACTTCGGTGAAATGCTGGAGCATTTGTGCCTGGCATTGGGCGCGGAGCGCGGCGAGTTCGGCCAGTTTTTGTCGGGCCTCCGGATTTACGTTCGTTGTGCTGGTCAACGCCGTCTCAAGCTCTGATTTTTTGGCGGCGATTTTGGCGCACATATCGGCGCACTTCGGCAGATAGCCTTCGTGAAGTTTTTGGATGTGCACCATCTCGGCGTCGCTCAGATGAAATTCTTGCCGCAACCAGTCGAGATCGCTGACGGATTTCGACATGCAACTCTGGCAAACGCGACGGCTCACGGCATAGGAGCCGCCGAGCAGCGCGGCGCACAGGGCCAGCGCGCCGAGCAAAATGACGAGCGAACGGTTCATGCCATTAATGCAGCGAATTGGGGGCAACCGCCGCGAGATAACGCGCCTGGGCATCCTGATGCGCCATTTGATTGCCATCGCGCACGCCCAGCATCGCGCCCGCCACCATCAGCACGGCCGCCGTCGCCAGTGCTAATCGCGGACGCAACACCAGTGCCGCCAGCGCATCGAGCCAAGCGATGCCGCCGGGGGCTTTGACCGGCGCGGCAGCTTCTTCGATGCGCCGCCAGACCCCCTCTTGAAAACGCGGCGGCAACTCGGGTCCCGCAGTCCGGGACGCCTCGCGCAGGAGCGCGCCGAGTCTGGCATCATCAGGATTGATATTTTCTTTGTTCATTGGTTCACGGGCGGCGGGGTTTGTTCCGCCGCCCATAGTTTACTGGTTTTTCCTCCCGGGACAACCCGGTTGATGACAGGGTTGTAGTGTCGGCGCTGTGCGCCGATTTGATCGAGCCACAGGCTCGACGCTACACCGACAGTTATTTTGCTTGGTCGCCTGCGGCGGTCTTGCAGCATCCCGACATACCGGTGGGATTCGCGGCGCAGGCTTGAATGGCTTTGGGACTGGCGATCATCTTGGAACACTCCAGGACGGGATTCACGTCGTTCGCCACGCTGGCCGTGGCTGTGGTTTGGTTGCCCGCTGCGCGGGGCGAGACGGTTTGGACCGTGTTCGCCGATTGGGTCGCCGCAATGCCGAGGGCACCGTTGTTCTGATTCCCCGCGGCGCGAGGTGAAAGCAGGGTGGTGCCGGCATTGACGTTGAAGGTTATCGCGACCAAAGCGGCCGCGCCGATGGTCGTAAGGAGGATTCGAGTTTTCATGTTTATTCTTTCTTTATTTGGGCGGCACTTCATTGCGCCACCGATTGGTTGTATCTGGCTTACCCCGGCAGACCGAAAATCCCGCGAAATTTTTCCCCGCAGGAAATCATAAACTTCCATTCGTCCTCAACTCCTTGTCTGCCGGAGATCAGTGAAAGTCCAAGCGAAGTAAGACCAACCATAGCAGATCGGCACGCTGTTCCAGGTGCGGGAGGCTCGCTCCTCCGAGTTTCACCCCAAAGGCACATGACGAACCGTGTCGGGGGCTGGATTCACGAAAATCCCGCATGGGGTAAACACCCCATAGCGCCGGCGAGGTTTCCCGGCTTATTATCAGTTTACATGCTATGAAAGATAAAAATATCTCGCAAGCTGGAGTGCCAAGCCGTCGCAATTTTTGGCTTGGGATTGCCCCCGCGCGCCGGAAATCCCGGGGAATCTTCCTCAAAAGCTGCGTGGTTCCGTCTCCGTCGGTGTAACCAATGAAGGGAGCGGCCCTGACCGCTGCGTAAAAACCAACATCAAACAAACGAAAGAGAAAAAGACCATGAAAAATAATAACCGATTCTACAAATGCCTCGCGGGTTTTGCCGCTGCGTTGACCATTATCGCCTTGGCCTGTCTGCCCGGCCGGGCGCTGGCGCAGGAGAAGCAAGCCACCATGCTCATGAAAGTGCATACGTATGAGGATCTCCAAAAGGTTGATGTGGGAGATACCATCGTAATGACTTGTCCGAAGTGCAAGACCACCTATGCGCAAGTCGTGGAAAAGGACTTCAAGACAGGCACGCCGGACCAGTTGAAAAACGTGACGATTCACCTTTGCTCGAGTTGCGATACCACGCTTGTGACCAAGGGCACGGGGAAACAGGCTCAAAACGTGTTGGTTCACACTTGCAAAACCTGCGGCAGCGAGGACGCCAGTTGCTGCGTGATGAAGAAGGGGAGCCCCCCGACGTCGGGTATGTAAACCCAATAAGGCAAATTTCCACATCGCATTCCCGGCGAAATGCCGGATTTGGCCTGCCAGGAAGTGTCTTGCAAGCGGTCCGGACAATGTTTCGGACCGCTTTTTTAGCGGTCACTGAAATTGGGGCCGGGCGGAAGCGAAGCCGTGGAAGTTGCTTTTTGAGCGCTGGGATCGCGATGCAACCGATTTCTCAAACACGCTGTCAGCCGGAGGCCAACAGCGAACAAACAGAAAGCAACAGAATATGATGGACCAAACAAACGGAGGGGCGGGCGGAGGGATGTGGCTTTGGACGGGGATCGGCGTAGTGGTGGTGGTCCTGCCGGTCGTCGTAATTGGCAAGGGGCGGCGCAGGAAGTGGAAGCCACGATTGTTAAAATCATGAAGAAAGCGGCGTCAGGTTGACTGATGAAATCCATTGAACCCGTGACTTTGGCTGAACGAAAACCAAGTCTTAGGTTTGTTCCGAAACAAACAACAAGACCAGTAAAACAAACGGAAGGAAAATAATTATGAAACCAACAAACAAAACCCTGATCACGGCACTGGCAGGCATTGCCTTGTTCTCGTTCGCCAGCCCGGTGCAAGCCCAATACAACGCTGTCGGCGATGATGGCATCTGCGCTTCGCCAAAATTCCGGCAGCTACTCACCGAAAACAAGTCCCGAGCGATCGCTACCGATCAATCTAAGGACATGTTTTTAGATGTTCGGCAAATTGTATTTTTGAAAAAAGGTGAACCAAAAAAGAACCAAATCGTCATAAACGATCCGGGCAAGATCAAACAATTGGTGGATGTTCTCCTCTTGGTAAAAAGTGACCGGCTCGTCTGTGATATGGAGTGGAAAGTGACCTTTATTAAAACGGCGGGCAGCGTCAAGACGTTTGTCTGCAAGCACTGCGTCGAAATTCGCGATAAAAATGGAACTGAACGTTTCAAGACGCCGCCAGAATTCTATAAAATAGTGCAACATATCGCTGAATAGGGTCAATCCATATATGTTCCTTAGACATTTGGTCTTTCGCTAAACGTTTTCGCCTGTGACACCCCTGAACCAGCCAAACGAAACTGATTTGATATGGCCATCGACCCGATTTGCGGAATGACGGTGGACGAAGCGACGGCTCTCCATGCCGAACGCGACGGACAGACGTTGTATTTTTGCAGGGACCACTGCCGGCAGAAGTTTCTATCAACGCCCGCCACCGTGAAGCACGATGAGAAGCCGCTAGGCAAAATCATTTACACCTGCCCGATGCGCCCGGAAGTACAACAGGATCATCCTGGAAATTGCCCAAAGTGCGGCATGACGTTGGACCGAAGACCATGTCAGCGGTCGAGGAAGAAAATCCCAAACTCACGGACATGTCGCGGCGGTTCTGGATTGGCGCGGCGCTCGCGCTGCCAGTTTTTCTATTGGCGATGGCGCATATAATTCCGTCATTGGGTCACGAAAGCCGGGTGATGCCAGCCAGCCGTCGTGGCACTTGCATGTTCCATCGGGTTTGCTAACTTCAAAAATCGGCAAAAATATTGCGGGATTTTGCCGGCGACGGGGTAGAAACAAGGAAGCGGCGTTCAACTGGACGCGCTGAACGAACAAACCAAGAGACAAAATAATTCAAAATTGAGCTTATGAAACAATTCAATCGAACTGTTAAATCCATCATGGTCGCCGGATTGGCGCTGGCGGCCACCGCGTTGACGTCCCCGGCCAGGGCGGACACCTTAACGAATGCGCCGGCAAAACCGGACAAAATGACGACTTGCCCCGTTTCGGGCGAAAAGCTCGGTGAAATGGGCAGCCCCTACGTCTTCGTTTATCAAGGCCAGGAGGTCAAACTCTGCTGCTCGGGCTGCAAAAAAGATTTCGACAAGGACCCGGCCAAATATCTGAAGAAAATTCAGGCCGCCGCTTCCGCCCAAAAGTGATTTGCGTGCCTTGTCCCGGCGACGGTTGCCGAGGTGCATCCGCAGACGGCCCGGCAGGCCGCCCCTGGCACCATGATTAATCAAAGATCATTCATTGTCATTGCTCTGGCATTGCTGACGCTGACCGGCTGCAAGGGCTTCACCACGTATGGCGAGCGCGAGGCCCGCCACGAGGCCGGGACGGTGAAGGCATCTTACCGGCCCAACGACCAGCGCCCGGCGTTGCCCGACCTCACGACCAATTCTTCCCTCGGCGATTTCCTCACCTATGCCATGCTCAATCAGCCGCAAATCGAGGCGGCTTACTACGATTGGGCGGCTTCGGTCGAAAATATCACCGTGGCCCGGTCCCTCCCCGACCCGCAGTTCACGTTTCAGTTATACATCCAAGATGTCATCACCTCGGTGATGCCGGGCTTGATGGCCCAAATTCCCTGGCTGGGCAAGTTGCGGGCGCAGGCTGACGGAGCGACGGCGGAAAGCCGGGCCAAATATTTCGCCTTTGAGGACGTGGTGCTCCAGGCTGCCTACGACGTCAAACAAAGCTATTACCAGCTCTGGTTCCTCGACAAAAAAATCGCTGTTGACGGGGAAATGCTCCAACTGCTGTCCGAATTGGAGCAGATCGCCCGCGCCCAGAACGAAACCGGCCAGGCGACGTTGCAGGACGTGTATCGCGCCCAGATCGAATCGGACCGGTTGAAAACGGAGATCGTCAATCTCGAAGACTCGCGTAATTCGCTGGGCGCGCAGTTCAAGGCCGCGCTGGGACTTGCACGCAATCAACCCGATCCGCCACTGCCGGCGCGTTTTGAAGCCACGATATTAGATTTGTCACCGGAACAACTGCTCGACACCGCTTTTGCGCGCAATCCGCAACTCAAGGCAATGGAAGCCGAGGTGCGCCAGGCGCAGGCGTCGCTGGACCTGGCCCGCAAGTCAAAGCTGCCGGATGTCACCATCGGTTCCTCGGTGGATGTGAAGGCCACGCCCTGGCTGTACTGGCCGCAGGCAACGGTTACGCTGCCCATCTGGCGCGACAAGGTCGCCGCCGAAATCGCCGCGGCCCAGGCCGGCCAACGCGCGGCCCAAGCGCGGCTCACCGCCGGGCAGATCAAGCTGACCGTGGATTTTGCAGAGAAAAATTATGCCTACCGCGAAGTCAATCGCAACCTCGACCTGCTGCAGCAACAATTGATTCCCAAGGCGCAGCGGTCGCTGGAAATCGCCCGCGCGGCTTATCTCGCGAGCAAAACGGATTTCTTCAACCTGCTGGACGCCGAACGTTCCCTGCTGGAATTCCGGCTGTCGGAAATCGACGCGCGCACCCAGCGCGAACTGACGCTGTCCGAATTGTCGCTGCTCATTGCCGGTGTGCCGCCGGCCAATGCGCCGTTGTTGCCTGCGGCCGCCAAAACAAATTCAACCCATCCTGCGCCATGAAAAAGATTCAATTCATCCTCTTTGCCGTCCTGCTGGCGGTGGTTGCTGCCGGTGTTATTTCGTGCGGCAAAAACTCCGGCAAGGAAACGGCCAATGCCCCCAAGGGCAGGACGCTTTACACCTGCGGCATGCATCCGCAGATCATCCAGGACCATCCCGGCAACTGCCCGATTTGCGGCATGAAGCTCACACCCATCCGGAAGCAAGCCGGGACCAGCACCCCGGGCGAACACAAAATCGCTTACTACAAATCCACGATGAAACCCGGCGAAACCAGCCAACAGCCGGGCAAGGACAGCATGGGCATGGACATGGTGCCGGTTTATGAAAATGCGGCCAACGAATCACAGATCATTGCCATCGATCCCTCAACCATCCAGACGATGGGCATCCGAACCGCCGAGGTCACCCGCGGACCGCTGCGCCGGCTGATTCGCACGGTGGCCAACGTGGATTACGACGAGACTGCGTTGGCGGACGTGACGACCAAATACAAGGGCTGGATTGAAAAGCTCTACGTGGATTCCACCGGCGCATTGGTGAATCCGGGCGACCCGCTGTTCGAGATCTATTCGCCGGAACTTTACAGCGCGCAGACGGAATATCTGGCCGCGCTTTCCGCGCAATCGGGTTCGCCCTCCGCCGAAGACCGCGCCCTGCTCGACAGCGCCCGGACCAAGCTGAAATTTTACGACATCTCCGACGCGCAAATCGCCGAACTCGAAAAAACGCGCACGGCGACAAAGACGTTAACCATCACCGCGCCCATCGCCGGTTTTGTGGTGGAAAAGAATGTCGTCGTGGGACAGATGGTGGATTCCGGCATGAAGCTTTACCGGCTGGCGGACATCGGCGTCGTGTGGGTTTATGCACAGGTGTACGAACAGGATTTGTCCGCGGTGCAGCTCGGCCAGGAGGCGACGATGACGCTGTCATATCTGCCCGACCGCAAATTCCGCGGGCGGGTCACCTATATTTACCCGACGGTGGACGAAAAGACGCGCACGGCCCGGGTGCGCATGGAGTTCCATAATCCCGGCTATTTTCTCAAGCCCGGCATGTTCGCGACGGTGGAGCTGGTGGCGGACATTGCTCCGTCGGCGTTGCTGGTGCCGGACTCGGCGGTATTGCGCAGCGGCCAGAAGAACACGGTGTTCATTGCCTTGCCGGGTGGAAAATTCGAGGCGCGCAAGGTCGCGCTGGGATTGAGCGGGGAAAACGACCAGGACCAAGTGCTCAGCGGTTTGGAAGCAGGCGAACGCGTGGTGACTTCCGGCCAGTTCATGCTCGATTCGGAAAGCCAGTTGCGTGAGGCCATCCAGAAAATGAATAACCCGGGCGAAGGTGTGGCGGCGGAAACCGCGACCGGGACGAATGAAGCCGGCAGTGCTGCGCCGGTTGAAACAGACGCCGACAAAATTGTCTGGGTCTGTCCGATGCCGGAGCATGTTTCAATCACCTATGATCACCCCGGCAAATGTCCGATTTGCAGCATGACCCTGGTCCCCGTGACCAAAAGCACGCTGGAAAAACTTCAGCCGGGCGGGCAGGTGCTTTACTACACCTGCCCGATGCCGGAGCACAGTGATGTGCATTCCGACAAGCCCGGGAAATGTCCGCATTGCGGCATGACGCTCATTCCTGTCATGAGCGCTCCCGGGAAATAATCGAAGAATCACATGCTCCAACGCGTCATAGATTTCTCGCTGAAGAACAAGTTCATCGTGCTACTGGCCACGGCAGCGCTGGTACTCGGCGGGGTTTATGCCCTTCGCCACATTCCGCTCGATGCCATCCCCGACCTCTCGGACACGCAGGTCATCATCTACACGCCGTGGGAAGGGCAGGCACCGAACATTGTCGAAGACCAGGTCACCTATCCCATCACGACGAAGATGTTGTCCGTGCCGCGGCAAAAGGCCGTGCGTGGTTATTCGTTTTACGGTTTCTCGTTCGTGTACGTCATCTTCGAGGACGGTACGGATCCTTACTGGGCGCGCAGTCGCGTGCTGGAATATCTCAGTGGTCTCAGCGGCCAGTTGCCGAAAGGTGTGACGCCATCGCTTGGTCCAGACGCCACCGGTGTCGGCTGGGCGTTCATGTATACCATCAACTCGACGAACCGCGACCTGGCCGAACTGCGTTCGTATCAGGAATGGTATCTGAAATACCAGCTCACCGCCGTGGACGGCGTGTCCGAAGTCGCGTCGGTCGGCGGTTTCGTGAAGCAGTACCAGGTGACCGTGGACCCGACGAAACTGCGCGCTTACAACCTGTCGTTGAAGGACGTCAGCACGGCCATCGAGCGCAGCAATGGCGAGGTGGGCGGCCGATCGCTTGAATTGTCCGAGCGTGAATTCATTCTGCGCGTCAAAGGTTACGTGCAAAGCCTGGACGATTTGCGCAAGGTGGCCGTGGGTTCCGGCCCGAACGGCGTCCCCATTTTGTTGCGCGAGGTCGCAACGGTACAATTCGGTCCTGACATGCGCCGTGGCATCGCCGAACAAAACGGCGAAGGCGAAACCGTGGGCGGCATCGTCGTCGTGCGTTATGGCGCAAATGCCAACCAGGTCATCCAGGCGGTCAAGCGGCGGCTCGACCAGGCGATGAAGGGGCTGCCGCCGGACGTGAAATACACAGCGGTTTATGACCGCACGGCGTTGATTGACCGCGCAGTCAAGACGCTCGAAGAAAAGCTGCTGGAAGAAAGCCTGGTTGTGGCGCTGGTTTGCCTCGCGTTTTTGCTGCACCTGCGCAGCGCGCTGGTGGCCATCATCATCCTGCCCATCGCCGTGCTGATTGCGTTTCTGGTGATGTTCGGCCAAGGCATCAGTTCGAACATCATGTCGCTGGGCGGCATCGCCATCGCCGTCGGCGCGATGGTGGATGCGGTTATCATCATGATCGAGAACGCCCACAAGCACCTGGAACGTGACCAGGGCAAAAAACCGCATTGGGAAATCATCCGTGATGCGGCCGTCGAGGTGGGTCCGACGCTGTTCTACTCGCTTCTCGTCATTACCGTGTCGTTCCTGCCGGTGTTCACGCTCCAGGCGCAGGAGGGCCGCTTGTTCAAACCGCTGGCATTCACGAAGACCTATTCGATGGGCGCGGCGGCGTTGCTCTCCATCACGCTCGCGCCGATTCTCATGGGTTTCTTCATCCGCGGCAAAATTCCGAAGGAGGAAAAGAACCCCATCAACCGCTTTCTCATCTGGCTGTATCATCCGGTGATTGATTTCGTCATCAAACGGCGCTGGCGGGTGATCATCACTGCCGCGGTGATTGTGCTCTGGGTTTTCTTCCCGTGGAACCGGCTGGTGACCGGCGTTGTCCCCGAAGGCCGCGCACGCGAAATGGCGCTCAAGGCTGGCGTGCTGTTTCCCTATCAAAATATCGGCTCGGAATTCATGCCTCCGTTGTACGAAGGCGATTTGCTTTACATGCCGACGACGTTTCCCGGCATCTCGCCCACCAAGGCGCGGCAGATCCTCCAGATCACCGACTGCATCATCAAATCGTTTCCCGAGGTCAAGACGGTGTTTGGCAAGGCCGGCCGGGCCGAGACGGCCACCGATCCCGCGCCGATGGACATGATTGAAACAACCATCCAGTTGAAGCCGGAATCGGAATGGCCGGCGGTGGACATCAAGGACGAAAACGGCCGCGTCATCGCGCATCGCCGCCGCACGCACGATGAATTGACGGATGCACTGAATGACGCGGTGCAGATCCCCGGCCTCAACAATGCCTGGACGATGCCCATCATAACGCGCATTGACATGCTCTCCACTGGCATCAAAACACCCATTGGCATCAAGGTGGCCGGGCCGGACCTGCGCGAACTCGAACGCATCGGCACCGAGATCGAGGCGGTCATGCGCACCGTGCCGGGCACGGCCAGCGCCTACGCCGAACGCGTCAACGGCGGGCGGTTTATTGAATTTGAAATCAACCGCGACGCCATCGCCCGCTATGGGCTGACCATTGGCGACGTGCAGGACGTGCTGTCCGTGGCGCTGGGCGGCATGCCGCTTGCCACCACCGTCGAAGGATTGCAGCGCTACACCATCAATCTCCGTTACGATCGCGATTTCCGTTCCGATTTGCGGTCGTTGTCGGACGACATCGTCGTACCCACGCCCGGCGGCGCGCAGGTGCCGCTCGGCCAGCTCGCCACGCTCAAGGTCGTGGACGGCCCAATGGGCATCAAGAGCGAGGCCGCGGTGCCGAACGCCTGGATTTACGTGGACATCCGCGGCGTGGACGTGGGCACCTACGTGCAAATGGCCATGCACTCTGTGAACGAAGCCATCGCCAAGGGCGCGATCAAACTGCCGCCGGGCTACAACATTTTCTGGAGCGGCCAGTACGAATACATGCTGCGTGCCCAGCAGCGCCTGATGATTGTCGTGCCGCTGACGCTGCTCATCATCCTGCTCATCATTTACCTCAACACGCGCTCGCTCGTCAAAACCGCCATCGTCATGCTGGCCGTGCCGTTCTCGCTCGTCGGCGCGTTCTGGATCATTTACCTGCTGCACTACAATCTCAGCGTCGCGGTCTGGGTCGGCATCATCGCGCTGGCCGGGCTGGACGCGGAAACCGGTGTGGTGATGCTGCTCTACCTCGATCTCGCCTACGACGAATGGAAGAAGAAAGGGCTGATGCGCGACGCCGCCGATTTGCGCGACGCCATTTATCACGGCGCGGTCAAACGCGTGCGTCCCAAAGCGATGACCGCGTGCGTCATCATCGCCGGTCTGGCGCCGATTTTGTGGAGTCACGGCACCGGCGCGGACGTGATGAAGCGCATCGCCACGCCGATGGTGGGCGGCGTCGTGACCTCAACGCTCATGGAACTGCTGGTGTATCCGGCGATATTTTTCCTGTGGCGCTCGCGCAGTCTGCCTCAATCGTCGCTCCGCGACGGGGAAAAATCGGGGAGACGAGAATCCGGGATTTGAAAATCCCGGCTACGATCACGGGTCGCTCCGCGACCGAAGCGCCGTTGTCCGTGTGCTCCCCCGATTCCAGACATAGTCATATTTTGTTATATTAAACATCAAAATATGTTGTATATTGGGGCGGGATGCGTTAAGCATTGTGGCTGTGTACCTGGCAAGGAGACGGCGTGAGCGCAGAGATTTATGCCCTAGAAATAAAGGGTTTATCCGGTTTCCGGCATGATGACGGCGGATGAAAACAACGCTGATGAAACCTTCAATGCAACCAGATGAAGAGCAGTACCGCGAGGTGGTCGAACTGAAGGCCGCGCTAGACGAGCATGCCATCGTGGCCATTACCGATCCGCGGGGGAAAATCACCTACGTCAACGACAAGTTCTGCTCCCTCTCCAAATATTCACGCGCGGAATTGCTGGGGCAGGACCATCGCATCATCAATTCCGGCCATCATTCCAGGGAGTTCATGCGCAACATGTGGACGACGATTGCGCGGGGCCAAGTCTGGAAGGGTGAAATCAGGAACCGGGCCAAGGACGGCACGTATTACTGGGTGGCCACGACCATCGTGCCGTTCTTCAACGAGCAGGGCAAACCCCGCCAATATGTCGCCATCCGCACTGACATCACCGACCGGAAGCGGGCGGAAGAAACGCTCGCCCGGCAGGCGGCCATCATCGAGTCCTCGGACGACGCCATCATCAGCAAAACCCTGGACGGCATGATCATGACTTGGAACCGGGGCGCGGAACAACTTTTTGGCTATTCGGCGAAAGAAGCCGTGGGCCAGCCGATGCTGATGCTCTTTCCTCCGGAGCGCGTGAAGGAAGAGGCGGATATCCTGGCCCGGATTGCGCGGGGTGAAAGCGTGGATCATTATGAGACCGTGCGGATGCGCAAGGACGGAAAACGGGTTGATGTTTCGGTTACCATCTCGCCCATCAAGGACAGCCAGGGCCGGATGATCGGCATTTCTAAAATCGCACGCGACATTTCGGAGCGTCGGGAGTTGGAACTGGCGGTGGCGGCGGCGGCCGAGCAGGAACGCACGCGTATTGCGCGGGAATTGCACGATGGTTTGGGGCAGCAACTCGGCGGGTTGCGCTTTTTAATGGACGGGTTGCGCCGCGATTTGCAGTCGGTAAATTCGCCCCAGGCGGAAACCGCCGGCCAGTTGTCCAAGGAAATCGTCATCGCTCTGAAGCAGGCGCGCACGCTGGCCCACGAATTGTACGCCGTGCCGCCGTCTCCGGATGGACTCTTTCAGGCGCTGGAAAATCTGGCTGAACGCGCCAGCGACCGCGGGATTGCCTGCCAGTTCGCGGGTGGCGCGTCCGTCCTGATGCGCAATCAGGCGGTGGCCAGCCATCTCTACCGGATTGCGCAGGAGGCAGTGCACAACGCCCTCAAGCACAGCCGGGCGACGCGGATTGACCTGGAGCTGGTCCAACAACCTGACAGCGTGGAACTGCGGGTAAGTGACAACGGAATCGGTTTCCCGGTCCGCTCCTCCCATTCCCGCGGCCTGGGTCTCCATACCATGGAACAGCGCGCCCGGCTGGCCGGCGGGCAGCTGGTGGTGCGAAATCAACCTCAGGGCGGCGTGGCGGTCATCTGTTCGGTGCCCAAAGCCGTTTTGGAAATGGCGGCCGTTGCCGGAAGAACCCGATGAATCAATCAAAATTAAAATCCAGGCCGGCCAAAAAAACATCCGTCGCCGGGCCAAAGCGAAGGAAAATTTTGCTGGTGGACGATCATCCCCTGATGCGGCGGGGACAAGCCGACCTGTTGGAACGCGAGGCGGACCTGGCGGTATGCGGCGAGGCGGGCACGGCTCGCGCGGCGATGGATGCCATCGCGAAGTTGCTACCGGACCTGGTGCTGGTGGACATGGCGCTGCCGGACAAGGACGGGCTGGAACTCATCAAGGACATCCAAGCCCTGCACCCCGGCCTTCCGGTGCTGGCGATGTCCATGCAGGACGAATCGCTTTATGCCGCACGGGTTTTGCGGGCGGGCGGGCGGGGCTACGTCATGAAAGGCGATGCGCCGGAACAACTCGCGACGGCGATCCGCACGGTATTGAGCGGCCAGGTGGCGTTGAGTCCGCGCATGTCCGCGAAGCTGCTGGAATCCATGGTCGGCGAGTCTGGACAAACTGGTGAAGGGCCGGAGGCTAAATTGACCGACCGCGAACTGGAAGTGTTGCGGTTGTTTGGCGGAGGCTGGAGCACGGAGGAAATTGCCGCGCGCCTGCACCTCAGCCCCAAGACGGTGGACGTGCATCGGGCGCACATGAAGGAAAAGCTTGGGCTGAAGACCACGCCGGAATTTCAGCGCTTCGCCATCCGACGGGTGGCCTCGCAAGGCGGGCCGGATTTGTAAAGCATCGCCTTGATCGCATAAGCATTTTCCCTATTCACCGCGGCTTTCCGGCCCTACGCACGCGTGTCTTTCCCGCCAATAGCAGGGGATTCGTTACTGTTCTAACCTGCTTCCATGAATGCAACCAAAGTTCAAGTCGAGTTCGGCGAGCCAGCCCCACAAACGCCGATCGCGTTGAGAGTGGTATCCGCTGCCGGGGGCCGCACCTCCAATCTGGTTCCAGTGATCTTCGGTCTCCAGCCAGGCAATTTACCGGCGGCATCCGCCTCCAACCACCGGCTGGTCGAGGCGCTGAAAAAATCCGCGGTCTTCTCCGAGTATCATCGGGCCTTCGGGAACACCACGGGACTGCCGTTGACCCTGCGGGCCGTTGAAGGCTGGCAACTGGCCCATCAGGGTGAAGAGCGGCAGAACGGTTTCTGTGCCTTGATGTCACGGGCGAACCATACGTGCGCGGCCTGCCTGCGATTGCAACAGCGGGTCTGTGACGGGGTTAACGGCGTGCCCTGCACCTTGCGCTGCGCGTTCGGTCTCAACGAGTCGGCGGTGGGCGTGAAAATCGGCAAGGAGATTATTGCCTACCTCCAGACCGGTCAGGTTTTCTTCACGCCGCCGAAGCCACAGCAAACCGAGAGCGCGCTCAACCAGATCGAAGCCTGGGGACTCAACGTGGACCGGCAGGAGGCGGCGCGGCACTACAACGAAACGCCCGTAGTGCAACCGGACGAATACCAGGCGACCATCCGGCTGCTGCAATTTTTTGCCGACCAGCTCGGCGCGCTGGCCAATCAAATCCTGTTGAAGCAAAACGACGCCGAGCCGGCGCAGATCAAGCGCGCCCGGCAATTTATTGAAGCGAATTTCCAGGAAGACCTTTCCCTCGCCATCGTGGCCCGGCAGGCCAATATGAGCAGTTTCTATTTCTGCAAAAAGTTCAAGCAGGTCACCGGGGTTAATTTCAACCGCTTTGTCTCGGGCGTCCGAGTGGAGAAGGCGAAGAACTTGTTGCTGAATCCGAACTACCGGGTCAGCGAGATCGCCTTTGATGTCGGTTTTCAATCCCTGACCCATTTCAACCGGGTTTTTAAAAACGTCGCCGGCCAGTCACCCACGGAATACCGCCGACACCTTTCCACCAACCTGAACGCAACCCAATGAACCAAACCCAACATGCGCCCGCGCCGGCTGGCCGGCGCGGCTTGAAGCGCAGGGTGTTTGTGGTTGAAGACCATGCCCTGATGCGCCGGAGCATCGTCGAAGCCATCGAACGCGAGCCGGACCTGATGGTGTGCGGCCAGGCCGAAGCCGCGCCGGAGGTGCCGGCCATTGCATCCCATCAGCCGGACGTCGTGTTGACGGACATCCAGCTCAAGGGTTCCAGCGGACTGGACCTGATCAAAGCCCTTCGGACCCGGTTGCCGGCGCTGCCCATCGTGGCCACCACCATGTTCGACGTGCGTCGCACCGGATGTCTGGCGCGCGCGGCCGGCGCCTCGGGTTTTGTTTCCAAACTGGATGGGCCGGATGAGTTGATTGCAGCCATTCGCGAAGTGTTGGAGAAAGGCGGGAAGCATGATGAAAAATCCTGAAGTTCCGCCTCCGGCCTTGTGCGGTCAGCCACTGATTGAAACACCGCGTCCCGCGATTGAGACGGCATTGTCCCCCGTGAATTTCAAATCGCGCTGCGATGTTTTGACGGCCATCGTGGAATTCATCCCGCGGATCAAGTGGCGGCATTCAGCGCGTCGCAACACGCCGTTTGAATTTCAGTTCCACAAGCCGTGAACCCGGGTTTGAAAGCGCCGGGCGCCATCATCGGTTGCGCCCGGAGCCGGGCCATTTTTTTCTTTCCAGACCGTCGTGCATCGCACCCGTCGGTGATAATTTGGTTATCAACTTGCGCTTGTGGGCCGCGGCGGATTGCGTAGAATCAAAAAATGCGGCTGGCGTGAATGATGAAAACTTTTGCGGAATTGAATTTTTCGGGACGACTGATTGCCGTCGAGGGCCTCGACGGATCGGGCAAGTCCACGCAGATTTATCTGCTCAAGCGCTGGCTGGAAGCCGAGGGCATCAAGGTCTATTTCAGCGAGTGGAACTCGTCGGAACTGGTGAAGTCGGCCACGAGCAAGGGCAAAAAGCGCGAACTGCTCACGCCGACGACGTTCAGCCTCATTCACGCCACGGATTTCGCCGACCGCTACGAACGTCATCTGCTGCCTCTGTTGCGCGCGGGCTACGTGGTCTTGTGCGACCGTTACATTTTCACGGCTTTCGCGCGCGACGTGACGCGCGGCTGTCCGCCCGACTGGGTGCGCGGCATTTACAATTTCGCGGCCCAGCCAGACCTGACGATTTTCTTCAAGGCGGACCTGGAAGTGTCGCTCAACCGCATTCTCGAAGGCCGGCCGAAGCTGAAATTTTTCGAGGCAGGCATGGATTTGGGGTTGTCGAACGATCCCTACGAGAGCTTCCGCATTTTTCAGGGCCGCATTCTGGAACAATACATGGCTATCAGCGGTGAATTCGATTTTGTCGTGATGGATGCCAACCTGCACGTGGAAAAACAGCAGGTGCTCGTGCGCAAACTGGTGGGCGAGCGCATTGACTTGAAAAAATTCAGACGCCGCAGTCCGCTGCCGCTGCCGCCGGCGGCCCCGCATGACGACAAGGCAACGGAACTGGAAGAGGATTCGGCCGCATGAATACCAATCCCGGACCCACAAACAAACGGCGCTGCTTTTACGGACAGGGCATTCCCGGAGTTCGACTGGAGGAACTCACGGGCCGATTGATCGTGGTCGAGGGCGCGGACGGTTCGGGCCGTTCCACGCAAATTGCGCGGTTGGTGGACAGCCTGGAAACCGGCGGCCACGCCACGGTGCAGGTGGGGCTGAAACGATCCACGCTCGTGAGTTCCGAACTCGAAGAGGCACAGGAAGGTAATATTTTGAGCCGGACAACGCTGAGCCTGTTTTACGCGACGGATTTCGCCGACCAGTTGGAAAACATCATTCTGCCGGCGCTCAAGGCGGGTTTCATCGTTCTGGCCGACCGTTACATTTACACGCTCATGGCGCGCGACATGGCGCGCGGCATGGATGAGGCCTGGCTGAAAAATCTTTATGGCATCGCGCTCGAACCTGACGCGGTGTTTTATCTTTCCGTCGAACCGGAGGAACTGGTCCAGCGCAATCTCGCCAAAAATGCGACGCTGGATTTTTGGGAAAGCGGCATGGACCTCGGCCTGTCGCGCGACATGTTCGACAGCTTTGTGAAATACCAGACCACGATTCAGGCCGTGTTCCGGCGTTTGCAAAAGACTTACGATTTCAACATGGTGGACGCCAATCGCTCCATGGATTCGGTCACCAAGGAATTGCGCAAAAAAATCGGCGCGCTGCTGGACGGAAACTAAAAATCAAACGCCCGGCGGCGTGTTGGTCGGCGCCAACCCCGGCGGTTCATTTGTGGTTGGCGGCGAATTTGGCGGGGGTTGCGGGTGCCGGCCCGCCGGTCGAAATCGTTTCAGCAATTCTTCAAACTGTTTCCGCTGTTCCGGCGTGAGTTGCTCGCGCATTTGGAGCCGTACATCCTGTAGTACCTTGTGCATCTGCGGTGCAACATTGGTCCAAATTTCACGGTTGTGTTCCTGGCCGTCGGCGACGATTTTGGCTATCGCGGCGCGTTGTTCCAGCGTCAGATGAAGCATCTTGTCAAGCTGTTGCACGAATTGCCGGCTGAGGATTTCCGGCGGACGCGGTTTGAGCAAATCCTCCGGGCGTGGCTGATCAAGGTCGTGATTATTTGCTTGGGAATGAGGATTCGGTTCGTCCGCCGGACGCTGTATATCTTTGGGATGCGCTTGCTCCACAAAATTGACCAGCAAACCGCCGGTCAAAACACCCGCGCCAAAAATCACTATCGTCGCCAAAATAATTTTCCACGAATTCATTGTGCCTGATCGTTTTGGTCCACGGACGCCAGCAGTGTGGTTTCAAAATTCTGGGAAAGATCGGTGGTCTTGGTCGAAGCCGCCGGATTGAAAAATGCCCACGCGCCGAGCAGCAAGGCGATGGCCACGCACGACACGGCGGCCTGCCAGAGCCCGCGCACCCACAACGCCAGCGGATCGGTCGCGGCACAAGCCGCGAGCAGGGCCGTCACACGTTTTTCAAACGCATACGTCACCCCGTTGGCTGGCGGACAGGCGCGTGCGGCGGCGAGCAATTTCTTTTGCAATTCAGCGATGTTCATACGAACCCGGTTGTTTAGACGGCGTCATGCCATGGCGGGTTACAGATACTTGTCCGTGGCCAGCTTGGCCAGAATCTTTCGCATTTCGGCCCGCGCCCGGAACGCGCGGACTTTTACCAGTGGCACCGACCAGCCAGTCAGTTGGGCGATTTCCTTGACCGAATGGTCTTCGATTTCCAGCAACGTGATGACCAGTCGCGCCTGGGGCGAAAGTCGTTCCAGAATTCGCCCGACGAGCAGCTTGGCCGCCGCCGCGTTTTCGGAAGCGGTTTCCGGCTGCGTCACGAACCGCTCCAGCCAGTCGTTTTCCGGCTCGGTCAAATCCGAAAACGACGATTCGCGATTGCGCTGATGGCCGCGCAAAAAATCGTAGCACGTCCGGACCGTCAGCCGCATGAGCCAGTGTTCAAACGGAGCTTCGCCGCGGAAACTTTTAAGTTTTTCAAACGCCTTGAGCCAGACTTCCTGCGCGATGTCCTCGACTTCGATTTCGCGGCGGGCATAACGGCGGGCGGTGGCAAAGACACGCGGCGAATACTTTTGCACCAGCGGCTCGAAACTGGCGGCATCGCCTCGCAACACTGCGGCAATCAGATCCGCTTCGGTTGGTTCCATCGCGCAGAAGTCTGCCAAAAAACCGGCCCCGGACAAAGTCAAAAGCCGTTTGGTATCGGGGCGGTCAAGATCGCGTGATGTGGAGCGTCGTCTCCAGATCGCGGGAGAATTGTGAGAAAGTTTCGCCGATTTTGCGGGGTTGTTCGGCCAGCGTGTTCCACATTTGTTCAGGGATGGTCGGCCGGCGACGAACCAATTCCACCGTGGCGGCAATCAGCGAGAGACTGTTGTTGAGGTCATGTCGCAAGTTGGCAAGCTTTTGGCACAACTCGCTGACTTGCTCCACGCTCAGGGCGACCGGTTGGGTGGGTTGATTCATGATAAAATAGTCGTTTATGTTTGGCAGATAACAGCGGGTTTCGTGCCAGAAACGGGGTGCGGATTGCTGGATTACGCCGGTTTTTTCGCATTACGAAAACATAAAACTGGCAAAAATAGACGGTTGGGATTTGGTGAACGAACGGGGTGAATCGTGGCCGGGACCGGATTTGACACCGCCTGCGGAAGTTGTGCGGCAGTCCCATTTGCAGACGAAACCGCAATCTGTCCGGGCAAGTGCCGCTCTCATGTCCGCAGCCACAGTCAGTCCGTGTCCAATCCGAGGCCGAGACCACCACCGTCTGCCACCCGGCTGCGACACTTCCCGCGTAAATCCTTAATCGCCCGTCTTTCAGTAACAATTTGACAGACACGATCTGGAAGGGGAAGATGCTGTTATTGCATTGTCTGTTGGTATTTGAAGTGCTTGGGAGGGGGGTGTCGAGCATCAACAAAAAACACGAGCAAGAGGCATTTGAAACTCACTAAAACATTACAAGTCGTGGCATTGTCTATTGTCGGGGTGGGCGCGATTTGTGCTCAAACCGGCAGCGTGACGAACCTCCCCGAACTAGTAGTCGTGAAACCCGCAGTCGTGTCGCTTGGATTAAGTGGATTTAGGCCGATGCTGACAATCCAAGGGGCGACTAACTACAATTACCTTATTCAAAGAACGGCTGATTTAAGTAATTCCAACTCGTGGGTGACGATGACGAATTTGACTCTGGCGCAACCGGTTCAAAACTGGGTGGATACGAGCGTGGATGCTTCCTCTCCCTTCAATTCGCATTATTATTATCAGGTTCCACCCGGCAACCCAGCGACAACCGGCGGAGGCAACTTTCCCACGTCCGGACTGGTGTTGTTCGCAAAATTCAGTGAAGGCTCGGGAAACACAGTCGCGGACAGTTCTGGCAACGGGCACACGGGACACTTGACAAATTCACCCGCCTGGATTCCTGAAGTGACAAACTATGCGCTGAATTTTGTCTCAGCTAAGAAGCAGGTTGCTAATTTTGGGAATTTGAACCTTGCCGGATCGAACCAATGCACCTTCTCCATGTGGATGCAGAAGACCAACCCGGCAGATATCGGTCTGGCGGCGTTGGGATGTACCTCTGGAAAGTATAACGCGATATTCCTCGCCTGGTGGACTGACGGATATGTGTATGGAGGTGTGGGATACACCAACGCCTTCCGCTATTTTTTTGCGCCTAACGCCATGAATACCTGGATTCACTTCGTCATGGTTTACGACGGCACACAGTTGCAAAACAGCAATCGAATCAACATTTTCATTAATGGTGTTCCGGCCACACCAAGTCCGGATCAATCCTATGCCAAAACGGTGATCTCGACTAATATTGGTGCCGTCTCGACTAATTTCAGCTTGTCGTGGGACTCGAACGAGAGCTACGAAAGCGGACGCTACGACGGGGTCGGTGTGTGGAATCGCGCTCTAAGCCCAACCGAAATCCAGCAAGTTTACAGTAATGCGGCGGCAGGACCATGAACAATGAAGCCTTACGACTCGATCAAGAACCTGCCACGGCTCGGGGAGTGTACACAAATACGCGCACAGATTTATGGCCCAGACGGTCAAAACGTGGCGCAACCTGTCGCAGCAAGTGAAGGGCCGAAAAGAGATGAAACATCTTGTAAATGACGGGCTTGTCTCGGTCTGGCGACCACTGGTCGCAGAAATGAAAATGGAGCGAGCGAAGGGATTCGAACCCTCGACACTCACGTTGGCAACGTGATGCTCTACCAGGCTGAGCTACGCTCGCTTCCAGAAGACGAAGAACAGGCTATGCGAACCGACCGGATTTGCAAGCTGGATTTCAGGCCGGCTTGTCCGGACCCTCCAGCGTCGCCCGGACCACCTTGAGCAGGTCGTCGTGGTTGATGGGCTTGTTGAAAAATGCCACCGCGCCGCTGGATGTGGCACGCTCTTTGTATTTCACATCTTCCAGGCCGGAGATGACGATGATGGGAATTTTTTTCGCCGGATCCATGCGGTGAAACCATTCCATGATGCGAAAACCGTCCCACGGCACGCCGTCCACTTCCGGCGGAAAGCTGATGTCCAGCAGAATCAAATCGGGAGTTTCCCTGCGCGCGGCGGCAACGGCTTCGGAGCCATCCAGCGCAGTGATAATTTGATAACCGCAACCTTGCAGCTTCAAGGAAACCGTCTTGAGAACGACTTCATTGTCATCCACCACCAAAATTTTCTTTTTCGGCGCTGCCGAAGCTCCAAGATTCATAATTATTACAGCTGTACAACAATTCGTATGTTTCTGGCGGCCAATTTTACGCCAAGCTACCAAACCCCTCCACTGTCGCAAAGCAATATAATGCATTTTTGACTTTTTCGCCTGCCCATGTGTTAAACTGCCCGCGTGAGCAACCTGTTTTGCACTCCCGGCGAACCGCGCGCCGCGAAGGTCAACGACCTTTTCGCCGCCATCGCGCGGCGCTACGATTTGCTCAACGACGTTCAAAGCTTCGGCCTGCACCGGCGCTGGAAACGCCGCGTTATCGAACTCGCCGCCGTCCAATCCGGGAATCGCGCGCTCGATGTGTGCTGCGGCACCGGTGACCTCGCGCTGGCACTCGCGCGGCGCGGCGCGGAAGTCACCGGCATTGATTTCAGCCCGGCGATGCTTGAAATTGCCGAAGCCCGGTGGCAACGGAATTTTAAATCTCAGCAAGTCTCAAATTTGAAATTCATGCCGGGCGACGCGCAGCAAATTCAATTCCCCGACGCGTCGTTCGACATCGTCACCGTCGGTTACGGTTTGCGGAATTTGACGAGCTGGGAAAAAGGCCTGACCGAAATGCATCGCGTGGCCAAACCCGGCGCGCGGCTGGTGGTGCTTGATTTTGGCAAACCCGCAAACGCCCTTTGGCGCAGGATTTATTTTGCCCATTTGAAATGCGCCGTGCCGCTGCTGGGCTGGATTTTTTGCGGCAACGCGGATGCCTACGCCTACATCCTCGAATCGCTGAAACAGTATCCGGCGCAGCCGGCCGTCGCGGCCAAAATGCGCGAACTGAAGCTGGTGAATGTGCGCGTCATCAATTTTCTCGGCGGTGCGATGGCCATCAACTACGGCGAGAAACCGATTTGAATGGCAGGAGCCGGCGCAGGGACCTTGAAGGGTCTGGCCTTGTCCGCTTTCCGCGGCAAGCCATTCGCGGATCGCCTCCTAGATGTTGGCCAGCGCTTCCGCACGAGTTTTGTCTTGCAAATGACAGTCGCGCAACGCCGGATAACTCACTGCAATGCCGTCCTCATGATTCAATCAATGTGACCCGGTTTTTCGTGGTTTAACGGGTGTGTTATGCCAAATGCAAATCAAGTTCACTTCGGCATCTGCAACCCCACCTTGTCCGCCACCTGGGTCACGTCCTTGTCGCCGCGGCCGCTCAGGTTCACGATGATGAGCTTGGTCCGTTTCATTTTCGGCGCGCGTTTCATGACTTCGGCGACGGCGTGGGCGCTTTCCAGTGCGGGAATGATGCCTTCCAGACGCGCCAGTTTCATGAACGCTGCCAGCGCCTCGTCGTCCTTGATGTAGGTGTATTCCACTCGTTTCTGGTCGTGCAACCACGCGTGTTCCGGGCCGACAGCGGCGTAATCCAATCCGGCGCTGACGCTGTGGGTGAGCTGGATCTGCCCATTTTTGTCCTGCAAAATATAACTGCGCGTCCCCTGCAACACGCCGAGCGAGCCACCATGGAACCGCGCTGCATGCTGGTTGGGCTTGATGCCGCGTCCGCCCGCCTCCACCCCGACCATCTTCACGGATTTGTCTTTGAGGAACGGATAAAACAGTCCCATCGCATTCGAGCCGCCGCCGACGCAGGCAATGAGCAGGTCGGGCAGGCGTTTTTCCTTTGCCAGAATTTGCCGACGCGCTTCGTCGCCAATGACGCGCTGGAAATTCCGGACCATCACCGGATACGGATGCGCGCCATAGACGGTGCCGAGGATGTAATGCGTGGTGCGGATGTTGGTGACCCAGTCGCGCATGGCCTCGTTGATGGCTTCCTTGAGCGTCTGCTGGCCGGCCTTCACGGACACGACTTCCGCGCCGAGCATTTTCATACGATAGACGTTGAGCGCCTGCCGTTCGCAATCCACTGCGCCCATGTAAACCACGCATTTCAATCCGAACATGGCGGCGACGGTGGCGGTGGCCACACCGTGCTGACCCGCGCCGGTTTCGGCGATGATGCGGGTTTTGCCCATGCGCCGGGCGAGGAGAATCTGGCCGATGGCGTTGTTGATTTTGTGCGCGCCGGTGTGGAGCAGGTCCTCGCGCTTGAGGTAAATTTTAGCGCCGCCGAGTTCCCTGGTTAAGCGTTCGGCAAAATAGAGCGGCGTGGGCCGGCCGCAAAATTCCCGGAGATAATACTCGAACTCGCGCTTGAACTTCGGGTCTTTCTGCGCCCGCAGGTATTCATTCTCCAATTCCTGCAACGGATGCATCAATGTCTCCGGCACGAACCGTCCGCCATAGGGCCCGAAGTGGCCCTGTGCGTCCGGAATTTTGGCGCTGGATTTTTTGCTCATAAAACGGCTGTTATTTTCGCGCAAAGTGGCGGCACGCGCAAAGGAAATCCGGCCGCTACTTGATCCACTTCACTTCATTTGGCGGCTGGAAGGTTTCCAGACGGTGCAGCAGTTTTTCCGCATCCTCCTCCACCAACACCAACTCGCGGTGCTTGGGCCGGATGAAACCTTCACGCGTCGCGTGGTCTAAAAATTCAAGCAGGCTCCTATAAAAACCCTCCACGTCCAGCAGCCCGAACGGTTTTTGGTGATAACCCAACTGGCTCCACGCCAGTACCTCGCAAAATTCCTCGTAAGTCCCATAACCGCCGGGCAGCGCGACAAAACCGTCGGCCAGTTCGGCGATGAGCGCCTTGCGTTCGTGCATGTTTTTCACTACGCGTAAGTCCGGCAGTTTTTCATGCACCACCTCCTTGATGACAAGTTTCTCCGGAATGACCCCGATGACATGGCCGCCGTTTTGGAGCGCCGCGTCCGCCAGAATGCCCATCAATCCCACACAACCGCCGCCATAAACCAGCTCGATTCCGCGTTTGGCCAGATGGCGTCCGAGGTTTTCCGCCGCCTCGGCATAAGCGGCGCGGGTGCCTTTGTTCGACCCGCAAAATACGGCGATGCGTTTCATTTTTCACCTGCCTGATGAACATTGGTGATGAATGCGCGCACTCTGGCATTATCTTTTTTGCCAGGCACCCTTTCCACGCCGCTCGAAACGTCCACGCCAAACGGTTTGACCCGGCGCACCGCGTCAGCGACGTTTTCCGGCGTCAATCCGCCGGCGAGAAAAATCGGACGGCCAAATTTCTGCGCTTCAACGGCCAGGTCCCAGTTGAACTTCTCGCCGGTGCCGCCGGGGCTTTCCACCGAACATGCGTCAAGCAGCCAGGCGTCGGTGGAGTACTTCGGCAGCTCTTTCAGCGATTCGGCATCTCGGATGCGGAACGCCTTCATGCTCATTACCCCAAATTGCGTGCAAAATCCCGGCGTTTCGTCCCCGTGAAACTGGAGCAGGCTCAGGCCGCATTCCGCGACGGCCCGAAAAACAAAATCCGCCGGGGAGTTTACAAACACCCCAACGCGCATGATGCGCAGTGGTGATTTTTTGAAAATTCCGGCCACGGCGGGAATCGTCATGTACCGCGGGCTGTTGTTGTGAAAAACGAAACCCAGCGCATCCGCGCCCGCCTCGACGGCGGCCTGCGCGTCGGCGAGATTCGTGATGCCGCAAATTTTGACCTGCGTGCTCATTTTTGATTTTCGATATTTGATTTACGATAGGCGCGACTTTCGGCCACAACAGCGACAATCGTAAATCGTAAATCGTAAATTGCAACCCGTGGCGTTCCCTTCAGCGTTTTTTAACTCGTCGGCGTGCGGCAAAATCCTCCAAACTGGGTTGATGCCGAGAACAATTTATTTCGATTACAACGCCACGACCCCGCTCGACCCGGCGGTGCGCGAAGCGATGCTCCCGTTTCTTGGCGACGTTTGGGGCAATCCGTCGTCCGTGCATCACGTTGGCCAGCGCGCCAGGTCTGCGCTCGACGATTTTCGCGATCGCGCGGCAAACGTCCTGGGCTCCAAACCAGCTGAGGTTGTTTTCACCAGCGGCGGCACGGAGAGCAACAATCTCGCGATTTTCGGCGCGGCTCGCCTGCTCAAGTCCAAAGGCCGCCACTTAATCACCTCCGCCATTGAGCATCACGCGGTGTTGCATTGTTTCGATTATCTCGAAAGTCACGAAGGGTTCGCGGTCACGCGCCTGCCGGTGGATACGGAAGGCCGCGTTTCGGTGGATGATTTGAAGTCGGCCCTCCGGCCGGATACGATTTTGGCGTCGGTCATGGCGGCGAATAATGAAATCGGCACCATTCAGCCGGTTGCCGAACTCGGCGCGGTTTGCCAGGAAAGGGGAATCGTTTTCCATACAGACGCGGTCCAGTGGTTCGGCAAGGAACCGTTTGAAAACATCGGCCAGTTCAACGCGGATTTGGTTTCGGTCTGTGCACATAAGTTCCACGGTCCGAAGGGTGCGGGTTTGCTTTTTGTCAGATCGCCGCTCCAGCCGGTTCCAATTTTGTTTGGCGGCGGTCACGAAACCGAGCGCCGCGCCGGAACGGAAAATCTGGGGGGAATTGCCGGTTTGGTTGCGGCCTTGGATAAGTTTGTAAAATCCCCTGTTTTTGACCGGTTAAAACTGGCCCCGTTGGCGTCTAAACTGATTGAGTCGTTTGAGAATAATGAAGAATTTGAATTTGTGGGTTCGCGTAAAAGGCGGCTGGCAAACACGGTTGCTTTTGTGGTTCGGGGCACGGACAGTATTGCACTTTTGGCTGGTTTGGATTTGGAAGGCATTTGTGCTTCCAGTGGTTCAGCCTGTTCTTCGGGTTCTCTGGAACCTTCGCATGTCATTGTCTCCATTGGCAGGCCTTCACGAGCCAATTCTCTTATTCGTTTTTCTCTTGGTCGCAATTCAACTGCGGATGAAGTTGCTTTTCTTTTCCGGGTTTTGCCGGAAATCATCCTCCGGGCACAACTTGGAAATAAACCATGAATCGGTTGTGAATGAACCGGGATCTTTGTGGACATCTTCATTTTTTTGAATTTCCTATTTTTAAAACAGGGGTTTTCCCTTTTTCTTTTCTTTACAAAACCCAGTGGCCGCCTTGACAATTAAAGTTGTTTGCGTTATTCACAGCCCTTAATACGGATAGTTTTACATAGGAAAAGAAATACTATTAAACGCGCATGAACCTCACCATTGCCAAGGATCAAATTCTCATCGGCTTGCAAGCTGTTCAAAATGTCGTCAGCACGCGTACTACTCTGCCCATTCTTTCCAATGTGCTGTTGCGCGCTGAAGGAAACCGGTTGGAATTCACCGCGACGGATCTGGATGTAACGGTCGCTTGCAGTGTGGAGGCCAAGGTGAAAAAAGGAGGCAGCACGACCGTGCCGGTTAAAAAACTCTTTGGTATCGTCCGGGAATTGGGAGGTAATGAAATTGACATCGAGACAGACGAAAAAAACATCACCACCATACGGTGCAATTCTTCATTTTATAAAATTCACGGCTTGGGAGCGGATGAATTTCCTCCCTTGCCCAAGTTCAAGGACGATAAGAAAGTTTCCCTGCCCCAGGAAACCGTGAAGGCAATGATGCAAAAGACCTCCTTTGCCGTCTCCACCGACGAATCGCGCTACGTGCTCAACGGAATTTTCATCAGCCTTAAAGACCACAAAATGACCATGGTTGCCACGGACGGACGCCGGCTCGCTCTGGTGGATGGGGAAGTGGATATTGCGGAAAACAGTGGCGGAGAATTCATCGTGCCAGCCAAGGCGGTCTATGAATTAAACCGGCTGCTACAGGACAAAGGAGATTTGGAAATCAAATTTGGCGAGAACCAGGCGGCCTTCACCATGAAGGACGACAAGGGCTTTTCCATTCTCGTCATCACCAAATTAATCGAAGGCAATTACCCAAACTACCGCCAGGTGATTCCCGCCGAGACCAAGGAGCGAGTGCCGCTGAATCGCGAGGAATTTCTCCAAGCCCTGCGCCGTGCCGAAATCATGACCAGCGAGAAGGCGAATTCCGTGAAGATGACGTTCGGAAAAAACAACCTCGCCATCACCGCCAACTCCCCGGAAGTTGGTGAAGCGCGCGAAACCCTCGCGGTGAACTACAAAGGCAAGGAAATCTCCATCGCTTTTAATCCGCGCTACCTCATTGACGCGCTCAACGCGCTAAGCGAGGACGAGGTGTTCTTCGAGTTGATTGACGAACTCAGTCCCGGAGTGCTCAAGATCAACGGCCCCTTCCTTTACGTCGTCATGCCCATGCGGTTGAGTTGAAGACGCGAAGGCGTTATTTCAATCTCAATGAAAGAGTGTGCCTATTGCGGTGGAGAAAATGACGATGCAGCGGTCCGCTGTTCTGGCTGTGGAACTGACGAATTCAAGACAGAGGTGCCAGTCGAGGCTCCCAGGCTGGAAGAGCAGGAAGAACTTTTAACCGTGTTTTCGTGTCAGAGACTGGCCGATGCGGATTTAATCGTGGGGCGGCTGGAGGCCGCCGGCATCGAAACGTTTGTGCCCGACGAGTTTTTGATGCAAACGATTGGTTTCAACTTGAACACTTATGGTTACGTTCGTGTTCAGGTGCGTCGGAAAGATTATGCAAGCGCCAAGGAACTTTGTGCGATCCTGGTTGAACCAGGAGAAAAGTCGTCCGATGGGAAAAAAGCCGCAGCAGGCTCAAAAGTCGTGGATGCAACCAAAGACGAACAACACCGCAAGCAATGTGTGGCTTGTGATGTAATGATTCCAGAAGAGGCCAAACTTTGTCCGAAGTGTGGATGGACGCAACCTGGAAATTAAAATCAGCCCGGAGTCCAAAACACGATTTTTCCGTACTCCAATTCAAATGAAGAAAAAACTGCTGCCCCTGCTTTTAATTGGCTTCGCGGTTTTCAACCGCGCAGACGGGCAAACCAATGCGGAGGCTTCGGCCGAAGGTTCCAAGCCCAATGTGGAGACGTTGGTCTGCCTCCGGCATGGGGAAAAACCGCGTGGAGGGCTGGGCCAATTGTCCTGTCGCGGCCTGAATCGCGCCCTGGCCCTGCCCGAAGTGTTGCTGGCAAAATATGGCAAGCCCCAGTTTATTTTTGCGCCCAATCCCACCCAAAAGGTGGATACCAAGGATGGCTATTATTATGTTCGTCCGCTCGCGCTCATTGAGCCGACGGCCATCCGCTGCGGCTTGCCGGTCAATACACAATTCGGGTTCCGCGAAATCAAAGGGCTCGAAAAGGAACTACAGAAGCCGGCCTACCAAAACGCCACGGTGTTTATCGCGTGGGAGCACATTCTGCTCGACGATTTTGCCAAAAAAATGGTCAAGCACCACGGTGGCGCCCTGGCGCAGGTTCCGGACTGGCCGGAAAATGATTACGACACCATTTTTGTGTTCAAGATCACCAGGGATGCGGGACGGGAATCATTTTCTTTCACTGTGGATCACGAAGGGTTGAACAACCTGAGCGACACCTGCCCGTGAAGGCTCGACGTACGTCCTGAAAATTCCCTGAAGCAGTTTCTGGGAGCGCCGGCGCTCCCAGGTTCACATTTGTTCCACGGTCTCGATGCCGAGGGTTTCCAAACCCTGCTTGAGCACCCGCGCGGTCAGGGCGCACAACACCAGACGCGAAGCGCGCGTGGCGTCATCGGCCTTGAGCACCGGACAATTTTCGTAGAACGACGTGAACTTGCCGGCCAGCTCGTAGAGATAATTGCACAGGAAGTTGGGCCGGTATTCCTCCGCCACCGCCTCCAGCGTCAGCCCGAAATTCAACAGATGCTTGGCCAGCGCAATTTCTTCCGGCGCGGAAAGCACCAGCGTTGTTGAGTCGGTGCAGTGCGCCGAACCATCGGCTCGCAGAGCCGACGCAACATCTGATTTTCGGAAAATGCTTTTGATCCGCGTGTAGGCATATTGCAAATACGGCGCGGTGTTGCCTTGCAGCGCGAGCATCTTGTCCCAGCTAAACACGTAATCACTCTGGCGGTTCGGCAGCAGGTCGGCGTATTTGACCGCGCCCAGGCCGACCACGCGGGCGATTTCACGGCGCTGCGCCTCCGGCAAATCCGGATTTTTCTCGGAAACAATTTTCAAGGCCCGCTCCTCCGCTTCGTCGAGCAGATCCGCCAGCTTCACCGTCTCGCCGCTGCGCGTCTTGAACGGCTTGCCATCCTCGCCCAGAATTGAACCAAACCAGACGTGCGCCAATTTGACTTGGAGGGCAGCGCTTTGTCGCTGCCCTGAATTTTGGGGCACTGACGAAGGAGTGCCCTCCATCCATTTACGGAACGCAGTGAACACCTGCTGGAAATGCAACTGCTGGCGGCCATCGGTGACGTAAATGATTTCGTCCGGATGCCACGTCTCCAAGCGATATGCGAGCGTGGCCAGGTCGGTCGTGGCATAATTGAATCCGCCGTCGTTTTTGCGGACGAGCGCGGGCCGTTCCTTGAGCTGGGGAATGTCGTCGAAGAAAATCGCGATGGCGCCCTCGCTTTCGCGGGCAAGGCCCTTGGCCATTAATTCGTCCACGAGCGGCGCGAGCCGGTCGTTATAAAAGCTTTCACCCCACGAGTAATCGAACTTCACGCCTAGCCGTGAATAGATTTCGTCGAATTGCTTTTGCGACAGTGCAATCATCTCTCGCCAGATTTCCAGATTTTCCGCGTCACCGCTTTGGAGTTTGACGAGTTCTTCGCGGGCCTCTTCCACAAAAGCCGCGGCTTCTTCTTCAGAAGTTAATTTTTTAAGCTTTCGCCCTCGAGAGAGCTGGGTTTTATAGAGTTGTTCCATTTCGCCTATCGGATTGGCAAGCAGACGCGTGCGAAAGGCTACTTTATCTTTTTCCGTTTCACGTTTCCAGCCGACGAGCAATTTGCCGAACTGCGTGCCCCAGTCGCCGATGTGGTTGTCGGTGATGACGCGGTGGCCGAGCAGGTGCAACGTGCGCGCGAGGCAATCGCCGAGGATGGTCGAGCGGATGTGGCCGACGTGCATCGGCTTGGCCACGTTCGGCGAACTGAAATCAATCACAACCGTCCGAACGGTAGGGCTGACCTGCCGGTCAGCATGGACGCACGGCTCGCCGCCACCCACTTTTTCAAAAAACAAAAGTTCGCTACGCGCCGCGGCTTCGAGCGTCTGGGTGAGCACGGAATGCTTCAGGCGAAAATTCAGGAAGCCTGCGCCGGCGATTTCCACCTTCTCGCACCAATCGCCGACGTCGAGCTTGGCGACCACGTCGGTGGCGAGCTGGCGCGGATTCATTTTCCGCGCCTTGGCCAGTGACATGAGCGCGTTGCTCTGGTAATCGCCGAATTTGGGATCTGGACATGGGCGGACGAGAACAATGGAGGTGTCGGCCTCCGGCAGGATCGCGCGGACGGCGGCCTGGAGCTTCAGTTCAATTTGTTTGTGGGGCAGCACGGGAGCTATTTAAACACGGATGGACACGGCTTGCCACGACGAAGTGAAACGAAGGCGGGATGGACGCGAATAGAATTTCGGAGGGCAACGGTCTTGAGCTTGAGAGAACGTGTAACTCGTCCCTCCGGACCAGAAATTACTTTTTCCCGTATTCCCGGATGATGTTGAGCATGACGTCGGCGTCGGGGGCTTGTTCGAGCGCCGAGCGGAAGTCGGGTTTGTGGAGGAACTTGGCGATGTTGGCCAGGGTGTGCAGATGCTTCTGGAACTGGCCCTGGGGCACGAGAAAAAGCATGACGAGCTTCACCGGCTGATTGTCGAGCGCGTCGAAATTCACGCCGGCCTTGGAACGGCCGAGCGCGCCGACCACCTCGTAAATCAAATCGGTCGAGGCATGCGGAATGCCAATGCCGAACCCGATGCCGGTGCTCATCGAGGTCTCGCGTTTCTTAACGGCGGCGGTGACGGCATCGCGGTCGCCAGGCTGGAGCTTGCCGGTGGCCACGAGATTCTCGATCAATTCGTCAATCGCTTCCCAGCGGTTGGTAGCGCGTAAATCGGGAAGAATCTGCGCTTTGCTTAAAATGTCTCCCAAGTCCATAAGTTGCTTCTGTAAGGATTGGACCCATCCGCGGTTTAATTCAAGACAGAATTGTTCACAATTTTAAGCTGCGGACTCAAACCAGCCGTGCCAGCCAGTGGCAAATTTGGCCCGTGCCTTCCAGCCACCAGCCCAGTGCATCGAGCAAGCCGGCTTTGGCAGTCAAAAAAGGCAGCCCCAACAGCAACTCGCCGGCGTTGCCGAGAAAAAGGATTACCACCGAAAACAACCAGCCCTGCGATGTGATGTCCGATTGCCGCGTCTTGAGAACGTGCCAGGTCAGCGTCACGTGAAATGCGTATGTCGCCCCGACCAGCAGATGAAACCAGACCAGATACTTCGCCCAATCCCCAAAAAAATGGCCTATGGCAAAAATCGTAAAGACCAGCGCGGTGTACAGCGGGAAAAAATAAGGCGCGAGCACAATCAAAAAATTGCTCTTGCTCACAATGACCTGACCGCCGGCGGAAGTGACCTTCATTTTTTTCACCTGTCCGCCGAACAGCCACGCCCACAGCGCGTGCGTCAATTCGTGGCCGAACACGTAAATCCACATGGGTTTGGGCAGCAGCAGAAAAATCACGATCCAGCAGGCCGCGCCCGCCAGCAGTGGCACCCAGACCATGTCCGCCCCGCCGGTGGCGCGCACCACCCGCCACAACGCCATCGCCGCGCCGCCGCAAACCGGGAGCAGCAGAACGGCGAGGATGAACTTGATCCACTTCGGCACAGCACCAGAATTCAGAATTCGGAATTCAGAAGCCAGCAGAAAGCCAAAGGAATTTAAACGCAGAGACGCAGAGAACGCGGAGAAACGCAGAGGAGTAGATCATTTTTCTTTGCGAAACTTTGAGGCCTCCACGTCTCTGCGTTGAATGTGGGCTTGAAACTTGCAACCCGAAACTTGAAACTCAGTCCATGACACAAGACGAAGTTCTCCGGATTTTCCGCGACAGCGGCGCATTGCTCGAAGGCCATTTCATCCTCCGCAGCGGCCTGCACAGCCGCCAATACTTTCAATGCGCGCTCGCGCTCCAGCAAATGCCTGTCGTCGAAAAAATCGGGCGCGCGCTGGCGGACAAGGCATGTCCGCTTGGGGCTGTCACCGTCATCGCGCCTGCACTCGGCGGTCTGGTCATCGGCCAGGAAGTAGCGCGGCAGCTCGGCGTGCGGTTTATTTTTTCGGAAAAAGAGGAGGGCAGGCTCGTGTTGCGGCGTGGATTCAAAATTGCGCCCGGCGAGAAAATCCTCGTGGTCGAGGACGTCGTGACCAAGGGCGGTCGCGTGCAGGAGACAATTGACATCGTTCGCGCGCCCGGCGGAAACGTCGTTGGCGTGGCGGCGATTGTGGATCGCTCGAACGCCACGGTGAACTTTGGCTTGCCCTTCGCCAGCCTGATTGTGCTCCAAGTCGAGACGTTCAAGCCGGATAAACTGCCGCCGGATTTGGCCGCGATTCCGGTGATCAAACCGGGGAGCAAGTAAGAGCGGGTGCGGGTGGCCCAGCCCATGATTGCGAGTACCTATTCATTTTTATGCCGGCGCGCCCCTGTCTCCCTGGCAATGCTCGCGCTCACCACCATCATGGTCCACGGGGCTGACCCCGTGTCCGCATCCGCCCCGCCGCCACCGGTTGCGGTGTCGGCCATGTTGGTTGACCCGCAAGCCACAGCTGCCACCCGCAAGCTCATGGCTAGGCTGGTTGCCGATTACGGTAAAGGCACCTGGTCGGGCCAGTACTACGACACCAACGATCTCGCCCACATCCGTGACGCCAGCGGCCTCAAGCCGGCCATCATCGGGGGCGACTTCATGGATTATTCACCTTCGCGCGTGGCCATTGGCGGCGCGCCGGCCGGTTCGACCGAAGCCATGATTGCCCTCAGCCAAGCCGGCCATGTGATCACGATGTCCTGGCATTGGAACGCGCCGTCCGGACTCCTCGACACCACCAACCAACCTTGGTGGCGGGGATTTTACACCGACGCCTCGACCTTCGATGTTGCCGCCGCCCTCGCTGACACCAATTCCGTGGCGTACACCGAGATTCTTCGGGACATGGATGCCATCGCTGTGCAGCTGAAAAAGTTTTCTGATGCTGGTATTCCGGTCCTCTGGCGTCCGCTGCACGAAGCTGACGGCGGCTGGTTTTGGTGGGGCGCCAAAGGCCCGAAACCATTCAAGGCGCTCTGGCGGTTGTTCTACCACCGGCTCACAGACGAACACCAACTGCACAATCTGATCTGGGTTTACAGCGGGGAAAAACCGGATTGGTATCCGGGCAACGACGTGGTGGATATCATCGGTGTGGATGCTTATCCCAAGGAGCCCGGCGACTTGTTGCTGCCGAAATGGCAGAAGCTTCAAGCCCGGTTCAAGGGCAAAAAACTGGTTGCGTTGACGGAATTCGGGGGCGTGCCGGAGGTGGAACGCATGCAGGCTGCCAGTGTCTGGTGGGCCTACTTCGTTTCCTGGAACGGGACCACCAAGTCCGTGCCTGACGCCACCGTCGCCCGGGTTTATCATGCTCCGTCGGTCATCACTGTGGATCAGATCAGTTATCACCTCAACGCCGGAAGTTCCAACCAGCCTGTCGCCGCGCCGGAAAGTAAATAACATTTCGGAGGGCGGAGCGCTGCAACGCCCCAATTTGTTCCTCCGAAAAATCTTCCAACAGTGCCAAACGGCACTGTTGACTGTGCCACAGTGACGCTTTTGGCGCTGTTTTTCACCGCCTTCAAAACGGGTAAAAAGCCAACAGTATCCTTTATTTTCAATGCTTCCATGTAGTTCTTTGAATTGCGGCACTGTAATTGCATGGATCGGGGGACAGATAACCAAATTTTTATATCATTTTATGGCAAAAGTACTAGGCATTGATTTAGGCACAACCAACTCCTGCATGGCCGTCATGGAAGGCGGCGAGCCGCTGGTTTTGGAAAATTCCGAGGGCAAACGCACCACGCCGTCCGTCGTCGCGTTCACCAAGAGCGGCGAGCGCCTCGTCGGCGAGGCCGCCAAACGCCAGGCCGTCACCAATTCGCGCAACACCGTCTATTCCATCAAGCGCTTCATGGGCCGCAAGTTTGACGAGGTCCAGGAGGAAATCAAACGCGTGCCTTACAAAGTCGTCAAGGCGTCCAACGGCGACGTCGCCGTGGAAGTGGAAGTGGACGGCAAACCCAAGGCCTTCACGCCGCCGGAAATTTCCGCGATGATCCTGGGCAAACTCAAAGCCGACGCCGAAATGCGTCTGAGCGAGAAAATCACGCAGGCCGTCATCACCGTCCCCGCCTATTTCAACGACTCCCAACGCCAGGCCACCAAGGACGCCGGCCGCATCGCCGGACTGGAAGTGCTCCGCATCATCAACGAGCCGACCGCCGCGTCGCTCGCCTACGGCCTCGACAAAAAGAAGGACGAGAAAATCGCCGTCTATGATTTGGGCGGCGGCACGTTCGACATTTCCGTGCTGGAAATCGGCGACGGCGTGTTTGAAGTCAAGGCGACCAACGGCGACACCCACTTGGGCGGTGACGATTGGGACAACCAGATCATGGATTGGATCCTCGACGAATTCAAACGCGAGCAGGGAATGGATTTGCGCAAGCAGCCCGACGCCCTCCAGCGCATCAAGGAAGAGGCCGAGAAGGCCAAAATCGCCCTCTCTAGCGCGACGCAATACGAAATCAACCTGCCGTTCGTCACCGCCGACGCCAGCGGGCCGAAACACATTGCGATGAAGCTGACCCGCGCCAAAATGGAACAGCTTTGCGACAAACTGTTCGAGCGCACCATCGCGCCGGTGAAAGCCTGCTTGAAGGACGCCGGCTTTGACGTGTCGAAGATTGACGAGCTCGTGCTCGTCGGCGGCATGACCCGCATGCCCAAGGTCGTCGAAGTGGCGCACTCGCTCGTCAGCAAACCGCCGCACCAGGGCGTGAACCCGGACGAAGTCGTCGCCATCGGCGCCGGCATCCAGGGCGGCGTGCTCAAGGGCGAGGTCAAGGACGTGCTCCTGCTCGACGTGACGCCGTTGTCGCTCGGCATCGAGACGCTCGGCGGCGTGTTCACGCGGCTTATCGAGCGCAACACCACCATCCCGACCCGCAAATCGGAAATTTTCTCCACCGCCTCGGACAACCAGCCGGGCGTGGAAATCCACGTGCTCCAGGGCGAACGCCAGTTCTCCAAGGACAACAAGACCATCGGCAAGTTTCATCTGACCGACATCCCGCCCGCCCCGCGCGGCGTGCCGCAGGTCGAGGTGACGTTCGACATTGACGCCAACGGCATTTTGCACGTGGGCGCCAAGGACCTCGGCACCGGCAAGGAACAGAAAATCACCATCACCGCCAGCAGCGGCCTCTCGAAGGACGAAATCGAGAAGATGCGCCGCGACGCCGAGGCCCACGCCGACGAGGACAAGGCCAAGCGCGAGGAAGTCGAGACCCGCAACGAGGCGGACGGCGCGGTGTATCGCTCCGAGAAAATGCTCAAGGACAACGGCGACAAGATTTCCGGCGACGACAAGGCGAAGATCGAGAAAGCCGCCGCGGACGTGAAGGAAGCGTTGAAAGGCAGCGACAGCGCGGCCATCAAATCCGCCGCCGAGAAGCTGAACGAGGCGTGGCAGGCCGTGAGCGCCGAGCTTTACAAAGCCGCCGCCGCGAAGGCGCAGGCGGAAAAGGCGCAGGCGGGCGGGCCATCAGGCGAGCCGAAAGGCGAATCCCGCCAAGGCGGGACCGACGACAAAAAGAAGGACGAAGGCCCGATAATTGACGCCGAAGTCGTGGACGAGAAGAAGTAAACTTCTAGGCCATCGTAAAATCATGACCGCCGCAGAAGTAAATAAATATGCCCATCGTAACGGAACAGAAGTCTCTGTTCGGTCGAAAGATGGGTTTACCTATAAAGGCACTTGGGTTGGATATTTGGATAGGGGCGGTTCAACTTGCGGCATTCTTGTGGCTACAAATGAGGGCGGAGTAAGCGAGATTGTTGAAATGCTTTTCAGCAAAATAAAATCAATCACCTGAATCTCAACGTGAAATTGTCACAGACATTGAATTCCAAAAGCATTGTTGCCTGCTTAATTGCGGCGACTCTGATTGTTGGTTTGTCTGGCTGTGGCAAATCGGAAGCTGAAAAGAAAAGAGATGAAGATCGCCAAAAGGTAAAAGAGGCAATAGCTGCTGTCTCAGTCAGAACAAAAGGCTCAACCTATGCTGAATTTCGACAAAGTCGGCTGGACTTCGAAACTTGCTACGAAGCCAACAAATCGTCTCTTACGGATCTGGATGACCAGCTTTCAACCTTAAGCCAGATAATGTCAGCAACAGATTATTGCTGGAATGATTCAATTAAATTCGCGGAATCGCCACTGCCAATACCGAACGATAAAGAAGGTGAAGCGGCTGCGTGTATCATTCTTCCGAGCATTTCAGAAAAATTAAATTACACTTGGGATCAACGTATGCACGATAGAGATTTCAACCCAAAAAATTTTGTTACTCGGGGTTTAACAAAAACCCAACAACAATGTGATTCATTACTCTCGGTTTTTGAAAAAACAAAATAAGACTTTTCCCGCCGCTCGCGCGGCTGGACGTTGAAATCAAAATGAACATGGCGCAGACCAATTTGTCCCGCAGGGACAGCCTGAAAACAGCCCGGCGTTTCAACGCCGGGATCGGATTGGATTGCGCGTCAAGTCCCGGAGGGACGGATGAAAACGCGCGCCCATTTCGGCCGTCCCTCCGGGACAAAATCCCGGCGCGGCAGACAAATTTGAGCAACTTGGTCGCGGCAGCGTCTTGGAGTGCGCCAGCCCTCTGGCGCTCTGGCAGGCGTGAGACAGTCGGGCAGAAAAGCGGCAGAGGGCTGCCGCAGTCCAAGACCCAAAGGGGCCTCGGACGATGGAATTTTCCCATCGTGAGTGCGGTGGGAGTTGATTACGATTAACAAACCAACAACAAGGAAAAACAAAACTATGGCACTAAACGTCAAGCCGATCGGCGACCGCATCCTGGTCGAGCCGGTTGAAGAAAAAGAAGTCAAGAAGGGCGGGATCATCATTCCCGATACCGCCAAGGAAAAGCCGCAGGAAGGCATCATCATCGCCCTCGGCACCGGCAAAACCAACGACGACGGGAAGAAAATCCCGTTTGAAGTCAAAAAAGGCGACCGTGTGCTCGTCAGCAAATACGGCGGCACGGAAATCAAGATTGACGGCAAGGAATACAAGATTTTGTCCTCGGACGACATCCTGGCCGTGCTCGATTAAGACACTCAACCATCAACTCTCAACTAAGAACCAAAATATATGGCAGCAAAACAATTAATATTCGACGAGCAGGCGCGGCAGGCGATCCTGCGCGGCGTCCAGAAGCTCTCCAAGGCGGTCGTCGCCACGCTCGGTCCCAAGGGCCGCAACGTGGTCATTGACAAGAAATACGGCTCCCCGACCATCACCAAGGACGGCGTGACGGTCGCGAAGGAAATCGAACTGGAAGATCCGTACGAAAACATGGGCGCCGCAATGGTGAAAGAAGTCGCCAGCAAAACCAGCGACATCGCCGGCGACGGCACGACCACGGCCACGGTATTGGCGGAATCCATTTACCGCGAAGGCCTGAAGTTCGTCACGGCCGGCGCCAACCCGATTGGCATTCAACGCGGCATCAACAAGGCCGTCGAAGCCGCCGTGTCGCATCTCGACAAAATCACCAAGAAGGTCAAGGACAAGGACGAGATTCGCCAGGTCGCCGCGGTTTCCGCGAACTGGGATTTCGAAATTGCCGACAAAATCGCCGAGGCGATGGACAAAGTTGGCAAGGACGGCACGATCACGGTCGAAGAGGCGAAGTCCATTGAGACGACGCTCGAAGTGGTCGAGGGCATGCAGTTCGACAAGGGCTATCTCTCGCCTTACTTCGTCACCAACGCCGAGACGATGGAAGTGAAGCTCGAAGACGCCTACATCCTCAATTACGAAAAGAAAATCAGCAGCCTGAAGGACCTGTTGCCGCTGCTCGAAAAAGCCGCGCGCTCCGGCAAGCCGCTGCTCATCATCGCCGAAGAAGTCGAAGGCGAAGCGCTCGCGACGCTGGTCGTGAACAAGCTGCGCGGCACGTTGAACGTCTGCGCCGTGAAGGCCCCGGGCTTCGGCGACCGCCGCAAATCCATGATGGAAGACATCGCCGTCCTCACCGGTGGCAAGTTCATCAGCGAAGACCTCGGCATCAAGCTCGAGAGCATCGAACTGACCGACCTCGGCCGTGCGAAATCCATCGTCATTGACAAGGAAAACACCACGATCGTCGAAGGTTCGGGCAAGTCGTCCGACATTCAGGGCCGCGTGAATCAAATCCGCCGCCAGATCGAGGAGACCACCAGCGATTACGACCGCGAGAAATTGCAGGAACGCCTGGCCAAGCTGGCCGGTGGCGTGGCCGTCATCAACGTCGGTGCCGCGACCGAAACCGAAATGAAGGAAAAGAAAGCCCGCGTGGAAGACGCGCTGCACGCCACACGCGCGGCCGTCGAGGAAGGCATTGTCGCCGGCGGCGGCGTGGCCCTGATCCGGTGCCTGCCCGCCATCGAAGCGGTCAAGACCGCGAACGAAGACGAGCAGATCGGCGTGGGAATCATCAAGCGCTCCGTCGAATCACCGCTCCGGGCGCTCGCGATCAACGCGGGCGTCGAAGGCTCGGTCATTGTTGACCAGGTCAAGAAGAGCAAGGGCAACGAAGGTTACAACGTCGCCACGGGCGAATACGAAGACCTCGTGAAAGCCGGCATCGTGGACCCGAAGAAGGTTACGCGTTCCGCGCTGCAAAACGCGGCCTCCATTGCCGGATTGCTGCTCACGACCGAGTGCCTCATCACCGACCTGCCGGAGAAGGACAAACCGGCACCGGGCGGTGGCGGCCACGGCGGCGGCATGGGCGACATGGGCGGCATGGGCGGGTACTAAAATGGTAGGGCCGACCTGCTGGTCGGCTGGACGCGCGGCAGCGCGTCCCTGCCAAAAACGAAAATTCAGGCGGGGCGGGAAGCAATTCCCGCCCCGTTTTTGTTGGGGGAGCAACAGGGCGAAGAGCTTGGGCATCAATCATTGCCTGCTGGCCGAAGAAGGATTGACGGCAGATTCCGCGTCGCCGTCAACGTCGTCCGGCGCCGCGCGCCGCAAGAAATTTCTCGGCGTATTTGCCCAGCAGATCGGCTTCCAAGTTCACCGCGTCGCCAACTTTCCGTTCGCGCAACGCCGTGATTTCGTAAGTGTGCGGGATGATCCAGATGCGGAAACTTTTTTTCTGCACGCCCGCCACTGTCAGGCTGATGCCATCCACCGCGACCGAGCCTTTGAACACGATGTAATGCATCACGTCCGGGGAGGCGGCGATGTCCAGCACGTGATCCTGCCCCGCGCGTTCCCAGCGGATGATTTTGCCGACGCCGTCAATGTGGCCGGTCACGAAATGCCCGCCGAACTCGCCGTCGGCGCGCAGCGGACGTTCCAGATTCACAAGCGAGCCGGGTCTGGCGAATTGCAGGTTGGTGCAACGCCATGTTTCCTGAAGCAAATCAAACCGGGCGAGCTTGAATTTTCCACGGGCGGCCACTTTCACGGCCGTCAGACAGCAGCCGTTCACCGCCAGGCTGCCGCCCAGCTTCAGCCCGCGGCCGGTGGCGCTGGCGCACACGGTCAGTTCAATGGATTTCGCCGTCGGCTTGATGCGCTCGACGGTTCCGGTTTCTTCGACAATGCCTGTAAACATTCCATGGAAATTAGCGGCGAAGCGAAACCTCGTCGAGTCGTGTTTTGTCAATCCTTGCCCGTGTTTTGCCGGAAGGCGTTTGGCTGGAGCGCCAGACCCTTGCCGCGCCGGCTGGCCCCGGTGAAGCGGTGCGAAGACAGAAGCCTTCGAGCGCAGGCTGTTCCGACTCGTCGCAAACCGCAGGAGTCATTTCTGATGCGCCGGATCGGAGATCGGCGCTCCAATGCGGGCGGTCAGCAACCAATCCGGGCCGAGCCGCGTCCACTCAACGTCACGAAGCTGAATTGCCTCCGCCAGGTTCCGGGCGCCTTCGCCCGCAACGGCCTTGCGCGCATCGCGACCGCCCAGAATCTTCGGTGCATAGAAAAACGCCACGCGCTGCGCAAAACCACCGAGCAAAAACGATGCGTTCACCTCGCCGCCCCCTTCAACCAGCAGGCTCGTCACATTTTCCGCGCCGAGTTTTTCAAGCAGCCAGCACAAGTCAATGTGCGATTGCGAATTACGGATCACGGATTTTCTTAGCGGGGCAACGATGACGTTTGCTCGTTTGGCCAGCTCCGCCAAGCGGTTTTTCGGCGCGGATTTGCTCACGACAATGGTTGTCCATGCCGCGTGTTTGTCGCTCACTACGTTCGCCGTCAAAGGCGTCCGCGCCATCGAATCCAAAATAATTCTGCGAATCGGCTTCCCCATCTTCCATCTTCCATCTTCCATCTTCGTCCGCACCGTGAGGCTCGGGTTATCGGCCAAAATCGTGTTGATGCCGACCAGAATCGCATCTGCTCCCTGGCGCAAATTCACGCCATGCGCCCGCGCCTTTTCGCCCGTGATCCATTTCGACTCGCCGCTGGCCGTGGCGATTTTGCCATCCAGCGTCATCGCCGCTTTGACGGTCACAGACGGCGTGCGATGAACAATCCAACGATTGAACGCTTCGTTCAACCGGGTGCATTCGGCGGCGAATTTTGTTTGGAGCCCCGCCTTCAGGCGGCTCGGGCTGGGAGCGTTGTTCTTGCCGCGTGAACGCGAAACTCCAAACTCCTCAACCGTAATGCCGGCCCGTCGCAAAATTTTGAATGCCCGTCCGGCATGTTTCGGGTTCGGATCGGTCGCGCCGATGATTACGCGTTTGATTCCTGCCGCAATGATGGCGTCCGTGCAGGGTGGTGTGCGGCCGTGTGTGCAGCACGGCTCAAGCGTCACATAAAGTGTCGCGCCTTTGTGTTTGTGACCATGTTTATGCGCGTCGCGCAGCGCTTCAATTTCCGCGTGCGGCCCGCCTGCGCGCCGATGCCAGCCGCGTCCGATGATTTTTCCGTTCTTCACCAGCACCGCGCCCACCATCGGGTTCGGCGACGTCGTGCCATAGCCGCGCCGGGCAAGCCGGAGGGCGGGGCGCATGAAATTTAAATCATTCCTCAAATAACGCCTCCGCAAACTGCTTCGCGTCAAATGGCTGCAAGTCGTCCGGCTGCTCGCCGAGGCCGATGAATTTGATCGGCAGGCCGAGTTCCTTCTGGATGGCCACCACCATGCCGCCTTTGCTCGTGCCGTCGAGCTTGGTTACGATGAGTCCGGTCAACGGCACGGCCTTGTGGAATTCGCGCGCCTGGTTCAGAGCGTTCATGCCCGTTGTCGCGTCGAGCACCAGCAACACTTCGTGCGGCGCGCCGGGCAGTTGCTTGCCAATGACCCGGTGCAATTTCTGCAATTCCTGCATCAAATTGTGTTTTGTGTGCAGGCGGCCGGCGGTGTCAATGAACAGATAATCCACCTTGCGCGCCTGCGCGGCGGTGACGGCGTCGTGCGCCACGGACGCCGCATCCGCGCCATAATCACCGGCGACCACTTCGATTTTCAAACGCTGGCCCCAAAGTTTGATCTGCTCGATGGCGGCGGCGCGAAACGTGTCGCACGCGCCGAGCAACGCGGTTTTATTCTGCGTTTGAATCCAATGTGCGAGCTTGGCGGCGGTGGTGGTTTTGCCCGTGCCGTTGACGCCAACGATGGAAACCACCGTCGGGCCATGTGCGGCCCTGACCAAATCAGTTTTATTCGAGCCAAGGCCCTTCTCCACTTCGGCGCGGGCGATGGCGAACACGTCCAACCTAGAGCTGCCCTGCGTTTCGTAAGCCTGTTTCACGGCGGCGACGATGTGCGCTGCCACGGCCACGCCGAGATCGGCGGCGATGAGCGCGGCTTCGAGTTCCTCCAGCGACGCCGCGCCCAGCTTCGGCGAAAGCGTGACGATGCGTTTGATTTCGTGCGCCAGCTTGCTGTGCGTTTTGGCCAGGCCAGCCTTGAATTTTTGGAAAAGGCCCATGAACTATTGCGGATTGGCGGGTCCAGCCCCTCGACTCCCGACCTTCGCCTTGAGCTTTTCCACGTGCTCGTAGGGTAGTTTGACGGTGCCGATGATCGGTTTGCCCTTGCTGAACCCGTGGCAATCGGAGCCGCCCGTCACGAGCAGGTGAAATTTATCGGCCATTTCCAGATAGCGCTCGGACATCGCGGTCGAGTGCTTGGTGTGAAAACATTCAATACCGTCCAGCCCGGCGTTCACGAGCGCGGGAATGATTTCATCCGTGCGGTTCAAACCGGGATGCGCCATTACCGCGAGACCGCCCGCCTGATGAATCAGTTCGACGCCTTCCAGCGCGGACATTTTAGCCTTGGGCACCCACGCCGGACGGTTTTTTTTAAGAAAACGCGCGAACGCCTCATCGGCCGTTTTGCAAAACCCAGCTTCCACCATCGCGCGCGCGACGTGCGGGCGGCCGGGTGATTTGCAATTGGCCAGGGCGAAAACCGATTCGGCTTCGAGCGGGATGTTCAATTCATTGATGCGTGCGACCATTTCCCGGATGCGGTTCTGGCGGACGGCTTGGAACTTGGCGATTTCCGCCAGAAACCTTTTATTTTGCGTGTCGAGAAAATAACCTAGGAGATGGACCTCGGTGTCATCGTGCTCGGCGGTGAGTTCCGCGCCGGTGATGAACTCGATGCCCGCTGCGCCGCACGCCGCCGCCATTCGCGCGCAACCCTCAACCGAATCATGGTCTGTCAGCGCCATGGCCGCGAAGCCCAGCCGCTGGCCGTGCCCGGCCAGTTCCTCCGGCGAAAACGTGCCGTCCGAAAAGCTCGTGTGCAGATGTAAATCCGCGAATTTCATCAGTTAATCTTGGACTACTTGACGATCCTCGCCGGACGCATCAACTCGCTGCGCACCTTGTCGAGAATGCCGTTGACGAATTTGCCGCTGTCCTGCGTGGAAAATTTTTTGGCGATGTCCACCGCCTCGTTGATGCTGACAATGGGCGGGATGTCCTCGCGGTTCAGCATTTCGTAAATCGCCAGCCGCATGATGTTGCGATCCACCGCGGCGATGCGATGGAACTCCCAATTTTTCGCGTGCTTTTTGATGTGCTCGTCAATCGCATCACGGTGCTCCAACGTGCCCCGAATCAGCGGGTCGGCGAACAGGCGCATCTCGGCCTCCCCGGCGGTGGGCGGCGGCAGCTCGACCGGTTCGCCCCAGGTGGCCGGGCCCTTTTCCCCGGCGATGGCCGCCGCGCGCTGCGTGTCCCAGAATTCATTGAGCTCCCGATCCAGATTTTCCGGCGGGTTCAAATCGTGCTGAAACAAAAATTGCACGGCACGTTCGCGCGCTTCACGGCGTTTGCCCATAATTCAACTCCATCATGCCGCAGAAATACGGTTCGGGAAATGGAAATTTTCAACCGTGGGAGATCCGCCTATGGCTGAACCAAGAGGCATCGGTTCAATCAATGTCCCCGAATGGTTTATCAATTAACGGCTGGGGGCAATCGTTCGGTAACTTGCGCGCATGAGAACCCGTCAGCGTGCCCGCGCGTTTTCCTGCAGATTCATTTTTTTGGGCTGGCCTGCCGGCGTTATTGTCCGTAGCCTGCGCTGAACTTTGGATGGTGCTGCATTTTGAATGCGAGCCTATGCAAACACTCACCAGACCGGATTTGGTCGTCAGCCCCTTTAACCCGAGGCGTCTTTTCGCGTCAACAACAACGGTGTAGCGATCGAAACCATTTATGAACGATCAAGAACGTTGGGACCTGGAGTGGCTCAAACAGCGGCATGCTGAATTGCAGCAGGAAATGTCGGAGCTGGCCGGACGACTGAAACTTCTGGAAACCAAGCAACGCGCGGCGCAGCCCACGACCCCCGCCGTGCCGCCGCCACCGCGAATCGTCGTCAAACTTCCCAACACTCCACAACCGGAAGTTGCGCAAAGTGCCGCGCCCGCTGAGGCGCCTCGCCAGATTCCAATACCGGCGCCGATTCTGCCGGCCACCCCGCCGGTGTCGCAACCCATTGTTTTTCCGGCCAGTCCCGAACCTGCGCCAGTGGTGCCGCAAAGCCCCGTGCAACCAACGCCCAAGCAAATCAAGCTGCACGTGGAGCCCGACCAGGCAAAGTTCTTGAAGTGTTTGTGCGCGTTTTGCGGCGGGCACATTAAATTTCCCGCCAGTGCGCTGGGCGACACGACTCTTTGTCCGCATTGCAACCGCTCAACGCGCCTGTCCACAACCGTTGCGTCCCCGCCGCCAGTGCCGCCGCGCCTGGCCGCCAGAGTAGCGCCGTCTTCGCCGCCAAAGGCCTCCTTCGAAATGCGCATCGGCACTTATTGGCTCGTGCGCATCGGAATCGTCATGCTGTTGACCGGCCTCGTTTTTTTCGGGAGCTATGCTTACGAGAATTATATCGGCCTGCTCGGCCCGGTGGGAAAGGTCTCGCTGCTCTACGCCGCCAGCACGGTTTTGCTCGGGCTGGGCGCCTGGTGGCAGCGCAAGGCGGCGAAGGCATCCTTGAAGAATTACGCGCAGGTGCTCTTCGCCGGCGGACTGGCCGCGGTATATTTCACGACCTACGCCGCGCATCACATCCAGCAGTTGTGCATCATCGAAAATGCGTTGCTGGATGGCGCCTTGTTGCTGGCCTGGGCGGGCTTCATGGTCTGGATTGCGGATCGAAAAAAATCCGAGGTGCTCGCCCTGTTTGCGGTCGGGCTGGCCTACTACACGTCCGTCATCACGCGCGGCGGTTCGTTCACGCTTTACTCCAATCTTGTGCTGACGCTCGCCGCCGTGTTCTTTCTCGTGCGCAATCGCTGGGCGGTGCTTTCGCTGGCCAGCCTCGTGGCCACTTATGCCGCGTATGGTTTCTGGCGCTTCTTCGACGGCAATTCCTGGCACTGGGCTTCGCCGGAAGACGGGTTGTGGATGGGCGCGGGCTTTCTGATGAGCTACTGGCTCTGCTTCACGGCGGCGGTATTCCTGTCGAAACATGAAAAATTCACCGGCCCGAATCGCGCGAGTTTTCTCACGCTGAACAACGGCGCGTTTTTCACGATGTTTCTGCTGACGATGCTGCAGGTGCATCACGGCGGCTTTTGGAAATTCTCGCTCGGTTACGGCGGCGTACTCCTCGGGCTGGCGGCGCTGGCGCGCTGGACTTTGGCGGCGGAACCGCTCACCAAAAACTCTTATCTCACGCAAGGCCTGCTGCTCGCGACGGTCGGGCTGATTACGAAATTCGCCGGACTGAAACTGGCGCTCCTGCTCGGCACGGAAAGCGTCGTGTTGCTGACACTCGGGCTGCTAAGACAAAGTCTCGTCCTGCAAGTAGGCGCGTACCTTTCGGGCGCGCTGGCGGTCGGCTGGGGAATTGCCAGTCTGGAACGGAATGATCTGCCCGGGCTTTATCTTGGCGCGGCGCTCGGAGCCTTGATGACCTTCAACGCCTTCTGGTCGCAGCGCCGGAACGCGGAGGATGACGAATATCTGATTCGACCGGTTCCGACGTACTTCACCATTCTTGCTCTCGCCAGCTGGCTGGCGACGACGTGGTATAACACCACTCCGGAAAATTTCCCGCTGGCCTTGGCGCTTGAAACGCTGGCGCTGACCTTCTCGATTTACCTGCTGCGTCTGCGCGAGCTGGTCCTGCTGGGCCAGGGCTTTCTATTGTTTGGCCAATTCGCATGGCTGATGCGCTTCATCCTGCCTTCCGCCTTGCCTCCGTGGTGGAATCCCGCCTTGATGATCGCCGTCACGCTGGGGTTGAGCCACTGGTGGCAGCGGCAAAAAGTTTTGATGACTGACTCGCGGGGGCCGTTGTTCTGTCAGGGTATTTACGCACTGGCGATCATGGGAGTGTTGTATTTCTGGCTCAATCCGCTGGTGGATGCGCCCTCTTGGCTGATGTTGACCAGCTTGCTCGCCGTCGGCATCACGGTTTACGGCGTGTTCACACGCATGTGGTTCCTGGCAGCCTTGGGACAAATCTTTTTGATCATCAGCGGCGCGCAATTCATGTGGCAGCTTCTGCAGGCCAAGCCGCTTTGGTATTTCTCGCTCGCACCGATTGCCGCGTTGGGCCTGCTCTCCATCGGCGCCGTGAGGTGGTTCCAGCGCAAAGCCGATGCCGGCGAATCGGTCCGCACACCGTTGCTGCAAATCGCGTTGCTCTATCGCTGGGCGGCGCTGGTCATGACGATTTGGTGGGTTTGCGAATATATTCCGGCGCGGGAACGGATCTGGCTGCTGGCGCTGCTCGGCCTGTTGATGTTCCTTTTTGCCGGATTGTACCGCAGCCGTGAAATCCTCCTTTCCAGCGCGGCCTTCACGCTGACGGCGCTGGCTCTGTTCTGGCTGCCGTTGCTGGAAGCCCCGACGGTGTACTGGCCGAATCTCGTCGTGATTGTCATTCTGCTCGGGCAACGGCAAATGGCGAAACATTTGCCCGAATACTATGACTTGGATTCCCGCGTCCACGCCGCCGTGATCATGGTTGGCGGTCTCAGTCTCTGGTTGTTTCTCACGCGCTGGGTTTGCCAGCATGCCGGCGGATTTTACCTGACGGCGAGCTGGTCGGTGCTGGCGCTCGTGCTGTTCACGGTCGGCATGGCGTTGCGCGAACGGATGTATCGCTGGCTTGGCCTCGGCGTGCTCGCTTTCGCGCTGGGACGCATCGTTATTTTTGATGTCTGGAAACTGGAGACGCTCTATCGCATATTGAGTTTCATGGCGCTCGGCATCGTGCTGCTCGTACTCGGCTTCATTTACAACAAATACCAGGAGAAAATCAAGGAGTGGCTGTAGGGGGCGAAGTTCAAAGTCTAAAGCCCAAAGTCGAACAATGCGGTGACGACATTGGACGTTGGACATTGGACATCGGACTGATAAATTTTTACCCATGAGCAAGGTCACGAAACTGCTGCACACGCGCTATCGCGTCAACGATCTGGAACGCACGGTGAAGTTTTACCGCGACGTGCTGGGTCTCGAAGAACTCAAGCGGCACAAATCGCCGCGCGGTTCGGAACTGGTTTTTCTCAAGGCGCCCGGGAGCGAGGAGCAGATCGAAATCACGTATTTCCCCGGCAGCGGCCCGGTACGGGTGCAACCCGATCTCACCCATCTCGCGTTCGAGGTGGACAATCTTGAGGAATTCGGCAAACACCTTGCCCGGCACGGCCTGAAGTATTCCGACGGCCCGACCACCACTTCCACCGGAACCGTGTTCGCCTTCGTTGACGCGCCGGAAGGCTATGAAATCGAATTGATTCAACACAGCAAGGGTGGTTGCTGAAGATCGGCTTTCTATGAAACTAAAATCCCCTCACCCGTCGCTTCGCGCCACCCCCTCCCCGCTCGGGCGGGGCGAGGGGCGCGTTCTCGTTGTTTGAACACACAAGTAATTTCAAATTATAAAATTACATGAGCGTTTTAATTGTCGGTTCAACGGCGCTGGATTCCATCAAAACTCCCAACGCGGAAAATCCGCGCCTGCTCGGCGGGTCGGCCAGCCATGCCGCCGTCGCCGCGAGCTTCTTCAGCCCGGTCAAACTGGTCGGCGTGGTCGGCGAAGATTTTCCCAAGAAATACCTCGAGCTTTACCGTCGGCACAAAATTGACCTCGACGGCCTCCAGATCCTGCCCGGCAAAACCTTCCATTGGTCGGGCGAATACGAGGCGAACATGAACAACCGCCGCACACTGCTGACCGAGCTCGGCGTGTTTGAGGCCTTCACGCCCACGCTGCCCAAGGCGCACCAGGCCGTGCCGTTCGTGCTGCTGGCGAATATCGCGCCCGCGCTCCAGCTTCACGTGTTGGATCAGATGCGCCGGCCCAAATTCGTCGTGGCCGACACGATGGACCTGTGGCTGAACATCGCGCTGGTGGATTTGCTGCGGCTGCTCCAACGGCTCGACGGATTTGTGCTCAACGACGGCGAGGCATACCAGTTGACCAAGGAAGATAATATGTTCGCCGCGCTGAAAAAAATCCACAAGCTGGGTCCAAAGTATGTGATCATAAAAAAAGGTTCGCACGGCTCCATCCTGTCCGGGCCGAAGGGCTTTTTCCTCTGCCCGGCGTATCCGCTGTCCACGGTGGTGGACCCCACCGGCGCGGGCGACTCGTTTGTGGGCGGCATGATGGGTTATCTCGCCGCCGCCAAAGGCTCGATTGACGCCAACCTCCGGCGCGCGATGATTTACGGCAGCGTCACGGCGTCATTTTGTTGCGAAGGCTTCGGCCTGACGCGCACCACGGCGATCAAACGCGCCGACATTGACCGCCGCGTGAAGGAACTGGAAAGGCTGACGAAGTTTTAAGCTGCACAAGGGCGCGAATTTTTCAACGCAAAGGCGCAAAGCTGCCAAGTCGCAAAGCATCGAAAGGAAATTGAACAAGTTCTCTATTCCAGATTCTTTCGCCGAATCAATTTCCCTTCCCAATTTGAATTTTTCTTTATGTTGTCCAACTTCCACATAGGTTGCAGATTTGTATAATGGAAACAGTCACAAAGCGAAGCGGGATCATTGAAGTTGAAAGACGCACACGGGCGTATGTGGTCAACGTGCCATTCCCCATAATTCGACCATGACATGCCAGTTTTGAATTGTTTTTCCAAATGCGCTTTTAGTTCAGGCAGTGTGCATCCAATCAATTTTAACGTGGAACTGTTTTTTTTCCCGCCCTTCAACACCGCAGAAATGCGCCCCCTTATTCGCTGAAGCAGTCGGAACTCGCTGTCGACTTTTTCTCGGTGCCGGATATAAGCACCTTTCACGGCTATATCCGCACGATCTCTTGCCCGAGAGATAGCTTCAAGCAATGGCTGGTTCGCTTTTATCCAAGCAAGTTGTTGGTCGAGTCGATCCGGCTTTGCCTTGCCGCCGGATAATTCCGGCTGCTCGGGACCGGGACGGTCGGGTCCAGATTCGACAGCGACCTTCTTGAACCGGTTCTTCAGTTCGACCGTCGGAGCGCTCAAGTGAGGGAATTGTCGCTCCCTCTCGCTAGCTGTCGGGCTTCCACGGTCCTCATTTGTGTAAATCTTATTTACCTCTGGTTGAGAAACATTAAATGCGTCAGGAAGGTGCTTGGCTATGGCAAACTTGTTCGGTCTGGTCGTTTTCTGATCTTCAGGCAACGGAATCTGGTCGTCGGTTATCGGATATTCGGTTCGTTCGGCCACTTGTCGTTTTGGGAGCTGGGACTTCCACTCTTCATTCGACGCGCCAATTTCTCGCTGCTTTCTTTCACGCTGCCACTGTTCATGGTATTTACGATAATACTTTTGCAGGGCACCGCCTACCATCCGCGCTTTCTTTCCGCAGCCACAACAGCACATTCCATAGCCATAAGGCCAGTCTGCACCAGGGTTCAAAGGCAGATTGTTTGGCGTCATATTTTCACGATTTGTGCCAGTCTAATCATTGCCATTTTTGACTTTGCTCATCTCTTGAGTTAAGCGAACGAGATAATCGCGGATTTCGTCCGGACGACTAATAATATCGGTGTTGTAAATTTTCCCAAACTCCAGTGGTTTGTCATTAAGCATTGAGGCCATTCCATCATCGCAAAACAGCGCATCAAAATAAGGCACTGCGACCGCAGCATGCTGGAAATCTGAAATGTCATTTGGAGAAAGTTTCCTTTGCGATACCGCAAAGGCGGCGTTCACGCCAGCCACAACTTGAAGTGAAGGAATCGCGTGAGGGTCAATCCCTTTTTCAGAAATGCTATGCCACTTGTCAACGTCATGGTGTTCTGGATATGCCTCCCAAACTTCCCGTGCAATGTTTTCCTGATCTTTTCCAGATAATCGGCGGAGCAGGAATTCTTTTTCATGAAGAAATACTTCTTGGAATGACAGCTTGGCAAGCCGATCTTGTTCCATAAGGGCAATCGTCGCATCCGACAGATTTTTCCCAGGCCATTCCGGCCTGCCTGGCATGAGTTTTTCAGCCATGTATTCAAACGTCATCATCCAATTATAATCAATTGATACTTTTAGAAGTAATTCCTTCATTTCTTCGGGAATATCTTCAGGAATACGTTCGTTAATAAAGGAATCATCGTTGAAAAGATAACCACACTTGCTCCAAATCCATTCGTCCCAGTCAGGCGCTTTTTCACCGAGAACACCGCGCAAAATCAAGCGCCGAAGTTCCATTCGGTTCAATTCGCTATCATCCAATATACAGACACCATCGCTGTAAAGATCCATCAAACGAGCAGTAGCGAGACGTGTTACCGGATCGCTTTGCCTCATCAATTCAAGAAAAAGAGGATAACTAACTGGACATAAAATACGCCGCTGTTCAATCAAGCCTTTCAACAATCCAAGAATTTCACGGTAGCCAGGCCGTTCGTTCGGACTGTTTAGCGCAACATTCCTCAAATGCACCCAATGATTCGTGTCTAAATAAATGAGGGTTCGACCTTGAAGTTCTTTTTGAAGAGCTAAATGCTTTTCTCGCCGGTAAATGGAATGACTCACATCAGATTGATTTTGGTGTTTGGCAAATGACTGTTCAATGCCCTGCTGAAAAGGAGATTCAGCGCCCAAGTTTATGTTCTGCCTTTTGTTCATGCCGCCGCCAGATTTTCTTCCAACACGTTCGAGCGCATGGAATTTCCCTTAACCTTGCCATCGGCTTTGCGTATCGGCATTAAAAAAATCCGTGTTCATCCGTGTTCATCCGTGGTTAAATTCTTCCTGTGAAAGCCGTCATTCTGGCCGCCGGCAAGGGTACGCGCATGCGGGAACTCACCAATGAGCTGCCCAAGCCCATGCTCCGCCACCAGGGCAAACCCATCCTCGAACACATTGTCGCCGGCATCCTGGCGTCGGGCATCCGCGAAATTTTTATCGTCACCGGCTGGCGCGCCGAGGTCATTGAAAATCATTTCGGCGACGGCTCGAAATGGAACGCGCGCATCGCGTTCGGACGGCAGGTCGTGCAGGACGGCACGGGCAAGGCGCCGGAACTGGCGAAGGAGTTCATCGGCGATTCCCCGTTTCTCCTGACGTACGGCGACATTCTGGTTCCGCCCGAAACGTATCCGCAGATGCTCCGGCGCTTCGGCGAAGGCGATTTCGCCGGCGTCATCACCGTCACGCGCGGCGAGGACGTGACCAAGGGCGGCCTGAACTTTTTTGACGAACAATTCTGCCTGAAGCGGCTGGTGGAAAAACCGTCGCCGGAACAATTGGAGCAATTGCGCCACGACGGCTGGCTCAAGCCCAACGCACCGGTCTGGTATAACGCCGGCATTTACATTTTCCGGCCGTCGCTGTTCGACTTCACGGCCAAATTGAAAAAATCACCGCGCGGCGAATACGAGTTGACCGACGCCATCAGCGCCATCGTGGCCGGCGGCCAAAAGCTGGCGGGCTCGGAAATTCAAGGCCGCTGGGTAGATGTGCGCGACCCGGAAACCTTGGCCAGACTTGAAAGCGAAATAAGGAATCCAGGAACCCAGGAATGATTTGCCCTCCCGCCCGCTTGTTTTCCTTATAAAAATTCCAGATTCAGTTTGGAAGAGGATTCGAAACATTATTTGGACGCGATGAAACAGAATCGAATGCCGAACACGAAAAATGCAATTGTCCGTGCCTGGCGATGCGGTTTCCTGTGCGGTTTGCTCCTGGCAACGTTGGGAGTCGCGCAGGCGGACGATCTGGAATCCGGTTTTCTTAATCCGCCGCGCGATGCACAGTTGCGGGCTTATTGGTGGTGGCTCAACGGGAATGTCACCAAGGCCGCGATTACCCGTGATCTCGAAGCGATGAAGGCCAAGGGTTTTGGCGGCACTATTATCTGCGACGCCGGTGGCGCGGACCAACGGGGCAATGCCCAGGTTCCCGCCGGTCCGGCCTTTTTCAGTCCGGAATGGCGCGAGCTTTTCAAATACACGCTCAAAGAGGCGGAGCGGCTTGACCTCGAAATGAGCCTCAACATCCAAAGCGGATGGAACCTTGGCGGCCCGATGATCAAGGCCGAAGAGGCACCCAAGAAACTGGTCTGGTCGGAAACTCCCGTGCAAGGCCCGGTTCATTTCAAGCAAGCGCTCCCGGAACCGAAACATGCACCGGAGTTGTATCGCGATGTGTGCGTGCTGGCCTATCCTTTGGTTCAGTCCACAAACGCGGCGCACCGGCCAATACAAAATTGGGAGGAAAAGGCGTTGATCAAAGGGCTGGGCTGGTCCACGCCGGATTGCTCGCCGCTGCACCAGGAACTGCCGGCTGAACCCGGCGACGCGGACACGCAGTCGCAACAAGTGCTGGATGTGACCGCCAGCCTAGACCAGAACGGAGTGCTGCACTGGGACGCGCCTCCGGGCGAGTGGCGGATTCTGCGTCTGGGATACACGCTCAACGACCATTGCCGCGTCTCCACCAGCAGCGAGACCTGGCAGGGCTACGCGCTGGATCCGATAGATGGCGACGTGTTCCGCTCCTACTGGCAACAGATAGTCGAACCATTGATTGCCGACGCGGGACCGCGGGCCGGCCGGACATTGAAATACCTGCACACCGACAGTTGGGAGGTGGAAGTTCTCAACTGGACGCCAAGTCTGCGGGATGAATTCAAACGACGGCGCGGTTACGACTTGTTGCCATTCCTGCCAGTGCTCACCGGGCGCATCGTGGACAGTCGGCCCGTCAGCAACCGGTTCCTCCGCGATTTTCGGCGGACCATCGGGGATCTTGCCATTGACAATCACTACAAACTTTTTAGCGAAGGCGCGCACCGCCATGGAATGGGAATCCATCCGGAATCGGGCGGGCCGCACTCCGTTCCGGTGGATTCGTTGCAGTGCCTTGGAATGGACGACGCGCCCATGTCCGAGTTTTGGGCGCGCTCGCCCGTGCATCGTGTGGCCGATGCCGACCGGTTTTTCATCAAGCAACCGGCCAGCGCGGCGCACACCTATGGCCGGCAATTCGTGTTGGGTGAAGGTTTTACCGACATCGGCCTGCACTGGCAGGAGACGGTTTGGGACAATCTGAAACCCACTTTCGACCGAGCCGCGGGCGAAGGCTTGAACCGGCTGGTATGGCACGCCTTCGTCTGTTCGCCGGCCGAAATGGGACTGCCCGGACAGCAATACTTCGCCGGCACACATTTTAATCCCGACACAACCTGGTGGCCAGTTTCCGGTCCGTTTCTTTCGTACATCAACCGCTCGCAATTTCTGTTGCAGCGAGGCCTTTTCGTCGCCGATGCCTGCCAATACTACGGCGATGATGTGCCCAACTTCACCCAACTCAAGCGGACAGATCCAGTAAAGGTCCTGCCCGGGTTCGACTACGACGTCGCCACCGAAGAAGTCGTGCTGACCCGCATGTTGGCGCGCGACGGGCGCATCGTGCTGCCGGACGGAATGAGCTATCGCGTTCTCGTGTTGCCCGATTACACGCGCATTTCACTGCCGGTGTTGCGCAAATTGAAACAGCTGGTGGCTGACGGAGCGACGATCATTGGCCCCAAGCCGGTCGCGGCAACGGGTCTGGAAAATTATCCGCAGTGCGATGCGGACGTGGTGGCTCTGGCCGATGAGCTTTGGGCCGACCTCGATGGCCAGTCAAAGAAACAACGCGCCTTCGGCAAGGGCCGTGTCATCTGGGGCCTGACCGCCCGGCAAGTGCTGCTGGCGGATGGTATCCAGCCGGACTTTGAAGCCACCGGCTCGCCGTCCGCTTCAGCGCTGGATTACCTCCATCGTCGCGATGGCAACACGGACATCTATTTCGTTGCCAACCCGTCCAACAACTGGGCGGATGCGTCCTGTGCCTTCCGCGTGACGGGAAAGGCGCCCGAGCTGTGGCTGCCGGACACTGGAGAAATCCGGCGTGCAGCGGCCTTCGAGGAAAAGGATGGCCGGACCCGTTTGCCGCTACGGCTGGAACCCTACGGTTCGGCGTTTGTGGTCTTTCGTTCCCCGGCGAAAACGCGAATTGCGAGCGTCAGCAAAAATGGCCGGCCGATTTTCGCGACCGCTTCCGCTCGAGATTTCGCCGGGGCTGCCGAGGTGTCGGTGCGAAATGGGAAACTGCTGCTGCAAACGGATGAACCCGGTGATTATAAATTGAAAGATGACAATGGACATTCTGCCAAAGTAAAGATTCCAGCCCTGCCCGCGCCGCAGCTCCTCGATGGCGGATGGACATTGAACGCGCCTCTGAAGGCAATGGGGAATTCGGCGACTAGGCCGATGGTGTTGGCCCGGCTCAAATCGTGGACGGACTTTGACAATCCCAAACTTAAATACTTCTCCGGAACGCTCGAATACACGCGGGAAGTCGAACTGAGCCGTGATCACTTCGGTAATGGCAAGCGCCTCTGGCTCGATCTCGGTGAAATTCACGAGCTCGCCGAAGTCGAACTGAACGGCCGCAATTTGGGAATTGTCTGGAAGCCGCCGTTTGGCATGGACATCACCGCCACCGCCCGGCCGGGAAAAAACCGGCTGACGGTGCGTGTGACGAATTTCTGGCCCAATCGGATTATCGGCGACCAGTTTCTGCCGGAAGCGGAGCGCGTGACGCGGACGAACATCCGGCAACTGACCCAGAAGACGCCGTTGATGCCATCGGGCCTGCTCGGCCCGGTGCGGGTGCTGACGAGCGCCGAGGAACAGGTGAAATTTTGAGAAAACAAAAGCCCGGATTAAATAAGGAATCCAAGAACCCGGGAATCCAGGAATAATTTGCCTCCGGCCCTCCTGGTTTCCTTATAAAAATTCTGGTTTCAGTTTACAAATTTTGGTTCATACACCGGGCCGAAACCGTGCTTCTGGAGCAGTTCGCAGAATTTTGCGATGCCGCGTTTTTCGTCCGAGGCCAGGTGGTAATGAATGTGCCAGCCGAGGTAATCCCGGCGAAAATCCTCATTATATTCCTCGCGGATTCCGATAAGGTAATCCAGCGATTCCATCCCGAAAGCCTTCGCTTCGCGCAGCCGCCGGCGCAACGCCTTGTTTTCAATCCCGCGCCGCAGCGACCAGGCGGCATAAACGAATGGCAGGTTCGTCAGTTCATACCACGCCGTGCCGAGATCGAAAATTTCGTACCTGTGCGGTTCGCCGGTCGCGCCGGAACCCAGCGGCGGCGGCAGCACGAAATCCAGCGCCACGTCGCCGATGAGCAGGACAAAATCCTTTTCCTTCGCCGTGTCGTAACTTTCCAGCGGCTTGAACTCCGGCTTCAATCCGCGTTCCGCCAGCAACACTTTCAACAGCGTCACGCTCGTGAGCGACGCGGTGTCGCAGAAAATCTCCCGCGCTTCTTCCAGCGGTTTCCGGTGTGCCAGAAAAACGCTTTGCACCTCGCCGAGCGATGCGACGGCGACGCCGTCGAGAATGTCGTAACGGTCGTTGAGCAGCGGTTCGACGATGCTGACCAGCGCGGCGTCGAGTTCGTCGCGACGAAGCATCTCGGCGAGTTTGGCGGGCGTGGCGTAGATGACTTCACTCTCCAGCCCGCGCGTGAGCGGCACGGTATTGAGCGCCTTCACCGAGCCGACGCGGAACGGCGCAAGGGATTGTTCCAGGCCGAACTCGCGCTCGCGGTTCGCGGTGATCCGGTCGCGTTCCAGCCGCCGCGCAATCTGCTCCGCCGATTCCGGCGGGGTCATGCTGAGTTTGGGTGTGTCATCTGCCATGCGCGAAGATTTTAACGCAAAGGCGCGAAGGCGCAACGACGCAAAGGGGACTACGCCGTTGCCAGATTATCTTCCAACACTTTGGATTTGTTTGTCGGCGGTTCAGCTTCCGTTGCCGGCTTCACGTCGTCCGCAAGGACTTTGATCGGTTCGTAGAAAGTATTCCGCTGCACCGGCGTGCGGCCGGCTTCGCGGATGGCTTTGATCATTTCGGCTTCGGTCTGCAACTGCGGCGAGGTCGCGCCGGCCATGTGGAAGATGTGTTCCTCGATGATCGTGCCATGCAGGTCATCCGCGCCGTAGCTTAATGCCACCTGTGCCAGTTTCATACCCAAGCCCACCCAATACGCGGTGATGTGGTCGAAGTTGTCGAGGTAAATGCGGCTCACGGCAATGGTGCGCAGCGCATCGAAACCGGTTGGTGGTTTTTCCACTGGAATGTCGTTGTCCTCCGGCTGATACGGCAGCGGCACAAAGCCTACGAAACCGAGCGTCTCATCCTGCAACGCGCGCAACTGCCGCAGATGGTCCACGCGGTCGGCGAGCGATTCGACGTGGCCGTAAAGCATCGTGCAGGTGCTGCGCCCGCCCAGCTTGTGCCACGTACGATGTACGTCCAGGTATTCTTCGGCGGATTCCTTGCCTTTGGCGATGGCCGAACGGACTGCCGGTCGAAAAATTTCCGCACCGCCGCCGGTGAGTGAATCCAGGCCGGCGGCTTTCAGTTCAACCAGGGTTTGTTCGACGGATTTCTTCGCGAGCCACGCCAGATGCAAAATTTCAATCGCCGTGAAGCATTTCAAATGTAGTGGCACGGGCGTCTCGCCCGTGAGTTGCTGTTGGGATCGAACGGGCGAGACGCCCGTGCCACGACCATCGAGTGAGCGCAGCGCCTTGAGCATGTCGGTGTAATAGCTGAACGGGAGCGACGGATGCAGCCCGCCGACGATGTGCAATTCCGTGATGCCGAATTTCAGCGCTTCCTGCGCCTTGGCGACGATTTGTTCCACGGTCAGCTCAAAGCCGTCGGCGTCGCGTTTCTTGCGGGCGAACGAGCAGAACTGGCACGACAGGATGCAGTAGTTCGAGTAGTTGATGTAGCGGTTGATGATGTAACTGGCTCGGTTGCCGGCCTTTTTCCGGCACGCCAGGTCCGCGATGGCGCCGACGGCGTTCAAATCCTTCGATTCAAACAGCCGGAACGCGTCGGCCTCGGAAATGCGGTCCCCGGTGGCCACCTTGTTGTACAGGTCGCACAATTCGCTGCGTTGAACGAAGAAGTTCATTGTTCCATTCTTTTATCAAATTCAGCTAATGATACCCGAACTGCCGGGGTCGTGGCCTGGAAATTTGTTTCCCCATTGCTCACGTTTTTTATCCTGCTCAATCATCTCCTCCACCTTTTTGCGGACTACCGGATTAAACATGAGGGATTCCGGCAATTTTTCCCCGCAGCGGCCGCAGACGGGATGTCGCCGGCTGTAAATCAGCGATCCGCACTTTGGGCATTTGAGCTTTGCTTGCATATATTGGACTGGTCAAGCTGCTTTGCCACAAAGTAAAGCAGCTTTCACATGGCAACGCAAACGCGGGGACAGGCAGGGACAGGACAACCACGAAAGACACGAATCGCACGCCTATATTTCACGGTCAAATTCACCGCAATTTGAACCCGCCCTGAAACACCACTTCCGCCACCGTCACGATTAAAAAAACGGCGCTCACAACGGCGTTGAGACGAAAGAAGGCGACGTTGATCCAGTTCAGGCTGCGGCGGCGCGCAATCCAGTGCTCCAGCACCAGGCAGCCGACAATGATCATCCAGCCGACGAGAAACGCGATGCGAAACCGGCAGAGCAAACCGAACGCCAGCAGTAGGCCGCACATCGCCAGGTGTGCGAGAAACGCCGCTTGCAGCGCGTTCTTTTGTCCCCAGGCCACGACGAGCGAATGCAGGCCATGCGATTTGTCGAATTCATAATCCTGCAACGCGTAAATGATGTCGAAGCCGACGAGCCACAGCACGACAGCCAGCGCGAGCATGGTCATTTGCAAAATTTCCCATACGGAAACGTTCACTCCTTTCACCGCCAGCCACGCGCCCACGGGCGCGAGCGCGAGCGCGAGGCCGAGAAAAACGTGCGTGTAATCCGTGAACCGCTTGGTGAGCGAATAAAAACAAATCACCAGCAGCGCAACCGGCGAGAGATAAAAACACAGCGGATTCAGGAAGTAGCTGGCCGCCATCAAACCCGCGCCGCAGGACAGGCAAAGCAGCCAGGCGCTGAACAAGGAAATCTGGCCAGCGGGCAGGTGACGGTTGGCAGTGCGCGGATTCAGCGCGTCGAATTCGCGATCGGCGATGAGGTTGAACGCCATGGCGCACGTTCGCGCGCAGACCATGGCGGCGAGAATCAGCCCGAAAGCTTTCCAACCCGGCCAGCCGCGGTTGTCCCGCGCAGCCACGGCCATCGCCGCCAGCGCGAACGGCAGGGCGAAAACCGTGTGCGGGAAGCGCACAAACGAAGCCCACTTCTTCAAACCAGAGCAGATGGCAGATGGCAGATGGCAGATGGGGATAAAATTCATCGCGCGGTTTCAGTTTCCTATCTTCCAACCTCCATCTCCCAGCTCCTATTCTTTTTCTTCGGACCAGCGCGGCGCGAGCTGGTTCGGCACTCCGAGATGATCGAGCACACGGGCCACAACCGTATCCGCAACTTCTTGGATCGTTTTCGGGCCGGCATAAAAACTTGGGTTCGCCGGCAGAATCACCGCGCCAGCCAGCAGCAGCAGTTCCATGTTTTTGACATGCACCAGGCTGAGCGGCGTTTCGCGGGGGACCAGAATCAGTTTTTTCCTTTCCTTCAGCACGACATCCGCCGCGCGCAGCAAAACGTCTTCACTGTAACCGTGCGCAATACGGCCCATCGTGCCCATCGTGCAGGGGATGACCACCATGGCGTCCGGCGGATTCGAGCCGCTGGCGAACGGCGCATTCATGCTTTTAATATTGTGCGTCTTGACCCCGTCGGGCAGGCGCAGGCCGCCGGGCAGCTCCTCGGCGATGACCTGCGGCGCGTAGTTGCTGAGCACGACATGAATTTCATGCGTGCGCGGGTCGAGATTGTCGAGCAGGCGCTGTGCGTAAAGCGCGCCGCTGGCCCCGGTGATGGCAACGAGTATTTTCACTGCGGGAATCATGCCGCAAGCGTGTGCCGCAAACAAGCCGCTGCCTTTTGACTGTTGTAGTGTCGGCGCTGCGCGCCGATTGAGATTGAATCGAGCCGCAGGCTCGACTCTACAACAAGCCCAAAACAGCTTGAGTCCGGTTTCAGCATCCGCACAATGACCGGATGTTCAAACCGGCGGCCATCATTGTCAGCGCGGCGATTCTTCTGGCGGGGTGTGCCTCCACCCCCACCATTCCGGACGAAACCATTTCCTCGCCGCCGGTCATGACTGGTGGAACAACTTCGCTGAACTGGACGGATACCAACGCCGCGAAAAAAATCCCCGCTGTACGGGCGTTCCGCCCGGTGATGCCAACCGTCAGGGCCAATCCGACACCGTCCACGACAACAACGACATGGACTTCGCTGGATCGGTGGGCGGCCGAAAACAAGATCAGCCAGCCACACTTGATCGCGCACACGCCCGTGGCCGCCTACGCCATCAGAACGGCCAACGGCACGATGATTTTGGCCATCGGCAGCCGCGACGCGAGCTGGAACGACACGGAAATTCAACTCGGGTTCGCCCCGGAATTCATTGACGACCAGGTTTTCGTCCACGGCCTCGATTTGCAGAAAAATATTGAGCCGCTATTGCTCGGGCCGCCATTGACGTTTGGCAATCGCGTCATCGTGATTGATCCCGGTCATGGCGGCTCCAACATCGGCACGCACAGTGTTCTCGACGGACGGTTGGAAAAGGAATTCACGCTCGACTGGGCGCTGCGCCTCGCGCCGCTGCTCGAAACCAATGGCTGGAAGGTTTTTCTGACGCGGACCAGAGACGTGGACGTTGCCTTGTCCAATCGCGTCACGTTTGCCGAGGCACATCAGGCGGATTTGTTCATCAGCCTGCATTTCAATTCCGGAGCGCCGGACAAAAAGCCGGCCGGCCTTGAAACCTACTGTCTCACGCCCGCTGGAATGCCGTCCTCGTTGACGCGCGGCTGGCCGGACACCTGGACGCAGTGGTTCCCTAACAACGCCTTGGACGCGCAAAATCTGCAACTCGCCGTTTGCCTGCACGGCGCGATATTGCGCGCGACTGGATTGGAAGACCGTGGCGTGAACCGGGCGCGGTTCATCGGAGTTCTGCACAAGCAACATTGTCCCGCCGTGCTCATCGAAGGCGGCTATCTGTCGAACCCGCATGAGGCTAAATTGATTGAAAGCGCCGAATTCCGGCAGAAATTAGCCAAAGCCGTCGCCGCGGCACTCAAATGAAAAGCGCGAAGCATATTTTGGTAACGGGCGGAGTGGGTTTCATCGGCTCGCACCTCGTCGAGCGCTTGCTGGCCGATGGTAAAACGGTCGTTGTCATTGACGATCTTTCCACGGGCAGCCTGGAAAATCTGCGCGCGGTCAAATCGCATCCGCGCCTGCGCGTGATTCAATCGAAGATTTCCGCGTGTCGCGAACTGCCGAAGCTGGCGGCGAACGCGGAGTTCATTTTTCATCTGGCGGCGACGGTTGGCGTCGAATTGGTGGTCAAATCCGCATTGAGCGTTTTGGAATCGAGTTTTCACGAGACACAAATTCTGTTGCGGGCGGCCACCCTCAAACACACGCCGCTGCTGTTGACTTCGACCTCGGAGGTTTACGGCAAGAGTCTGAAGCCGGCGTTTGGCGAGGACGACGATCTGCTCATCGGCCCGCCCGGGCAATCGCGCTGGAGCTACGCGTGCTCGAAGCTGACCGACGAATTTCTGGCGCTGGCTTATGCGCGGGAAAAATCGCTGCCGGTCATCATCGCGCGGTTGTTCAACACCGTCGGTCCGCGCCAGACCGGACGTTACGGCATGGTGCTGCCCCGTTTCATCGCTGCGGCAAAAAAGGGCGAGCCGCTGAAAGTTTTTGGCGACGGCACACAAACCCGCTGTTTCTGCCACGTCGGTGACGCAGTGGAGGCGCTGGTGCGGCTGCAACATTGTCCGAAGGCGCGCGGCGAAATTTTTAACGTCGGCGGCACGGAGGAAGTCAGCATCCTCAAACTGGCGCGATTGGTGGTGAAAACGCTGGATTCAAAATCGAGGATTCAACTCGTGCCGTATGCCAAAGCTTATGGCCCGGTGCCCAAAAGCTCCGGTGTCACCGGCGCGCCGGAGTTTGATGATATGCGGCGGCGCAAGCCGATGGTGAAAAAGCTCGAACGCTTCGTGAAGTTCCGCCCGCGCACACCGCTGCGCGAAATCATCCGGCTGACAGCGGGGTGATTTATAGTCGCGGAGCGACGGTGGAAATTAGCCAGCTACGAAGTGGCTGGTATTCGTTGAAAGAATGAATTTGTCCCGCAAGGGACAATGGAATGGCGCGAAAACTTCCACCGTCCCTTCAGGACGAATTTTATTGGTGGCGATCATCCCGGCACGTTGTGCCGGGCTAATTTCCGGTTGTCCCTTCGGGACGAAGCCTCCTACCGCAAGCCGCTGGTGAAAAAGCTCGAACGCTTCGCGAAGTTCCGTCCGCGCACGCCGTTGCGTGAAATCATCCGGCTGACTTCCGTTTGAAACGCAAGTGGACAAAATTGGGAAAACCTAAGGTCACAGCCTGTTGCGTTTGCACAGGATACGGGCATGGATGCACTCTTGATTTTTTTGGCCCCATGTATGAATACGGCAGGAAGTATTGTGAACGGGGTTTTAAACCAGCATTCTCAATTTGATCCGGGCGAAATCCGGCACACCAAACCACTTTCCACTCATTTGTTAACCCTTGTAGATAGATTAAATTGTCTTTGTGCATCGGTTCAGCCTCCCAGCCGTAGTCACCAATTTTAATTTCAGCACCTTCGGCCTTCAGAATGCTATTTGCATCGGTTGGAACGGCAACGACGCGATAAATCATACGATATTTCTCACTCAACTCTTTCTGTCGTTGTCTGGCCCGCTGCCAACGTTTCCGATAAGAAAGAACTACTGCGGTGACGCACACTGTTGCCGAAAGAATTCCCGCTCCAGTTCCTGTCCAAATACCAAAATCTTTTGCTACGAAAAACCCAGTTAAAAATGGGACATCAATCACGAAGATGAAGGTAAGCAGGTCAATGAGGGATACCATAGTGGTTGTAAAATCAAATTTTTACACCTTCGCGCGCGAGGAGTTTGCGCTTCCGATTCAATCCGCCAGAGAACCCGCCCAGTTTTTTGTTCGCCGCCAGCACGCGATGACACGGAACCAAAACCGGGATTGGATTCGCCCCGCACGCGCCGCCGACGGCCCGAACGGCCTTCGGTTTGCCAATGGCGCGGGCGATTTCGCCGTAGCTTTTGGTCCGGCCAGGGCGGATTTTGCGCAGCGCGCGCCAGACGCTCTTCTGAAATTCCGTTTTGCCGGACCAATCGAGCGGCGGCAGAATTTTCGTCGCGCGCCCGGCGAGAACTGCTTTCAACGCGGATTCGGTCGCGCGATGCCAGCGGGATGTTTTGGCAGGGGCGCGCTGCCGCGCGTCCTGGCGGGGCGGCAGCCCCGCCCTACCACTGGCAGGAAAATCCAGTTCCGCCAGTCCTTTTTCCGAATAGCGCGCGACAAATTGACCGTCGCGCGTGAAGACCGGCAGTTCGACCAATCGCGTTTTCATTCAACGATGGTGCACAATGACCCACAGGATGCAGAGCAGCACGAGGAGCAGTCCGGCGGCAAAAAAGATGAAGCGGTTGCGCGCGACGCGCTTCTCGTAGCGCATCGGGCGCAGGCCGTGCACGCCGCCGGCGGCCAGATAGGCGACGAGCCGCGGATTGTTCGTGGTCGGCCGGCGGAAATGGGTCCGGATGCGGTTGAACAACGCGGGCAAATCGTATTTGCGGACGCCGAGATCGTTGAACTGGTCGGGGGCGGCGATTTCCTGGGTATCGGACAAAGATTTTACCTCTTCAAAAACCGGCTCATGCACTGGTGGCAGAGGGGGGGGCGGGGCTGGCTCGTGCGTGCGGGCGACGGTCGCGCCATGCGGAATGGCGGTGGAACGAAATTTCGGCGTGGGCGCGCGCTGAAGTTGCGCGTCGAGCTTTTTGATTTCGGTTTCGAGGGCGGCAATCTGGTCGTTGAGCGCGCGCGAACGGTCGGAAATCGGATCGTTTTTTTTCTTCGCGAACGCCATACGACAAATTTCAGTGGCGCATCAAAACGGCCACCAGCACGGCCAGCGCGCCCAGCGCAATCAGCACCAGCGGCCAGGTCATCGCCAGGCCGAAGCGGCACAACTCGCCAAAACTGGCATTGGCGAACGGCAACGGCCCGGGTTCGGGCGCCGGCACCGCGTCGTCGGGGCCACCCTTTTCGCCTTCCAGAACGGAAAATTTGAGCCGGGCGGAGTTCCATTCCATGCGCGCGTTTTCGATGGTGGTGAGGCCGCGGGTGAGTTCGATGCTGAAGTTGTCCTTGGTCCACGTATCGTCGTGGATGGCCTGGATTTTATTGAGCGCGTCGCGAAAATCGGCCACGGTCTTGACCATCTGCTCGGCATCGCGGCGGGCGTTGAACTCGGCCTCTTCGAGCAGGCCGAGGCCGCGCGTAAGATGATGAATCATTTCCTGGCGGCCGGTTTGAAATTCCGTCTGGCGGCGGCGCAACTCCTCAAGCGCGGCGCGTTCGCGCTCCAGATCGTCCTGCGCCCGTTTCAGCTCGGCGAGTTTTTGCTGCGCCTCGACAACCTTGCGGTCCACCTCGTCGCGCGTGGGCGCGCGGAGCGGGTCGTTGGGCGCGGGGGTGCCGTAGGGCGATTTGTGCGCTTGAAAGTCAGTGTCCACAAACTCCGTTGCATCGTAATCAGAAGCCATGTGGCGACTTTAGTCCCGTCGCGCCAAAGTGTAAAGTGGTGTTTGCACTTGTCACTGTGCCGTTCGAGTCCTAAAGTGCACTGGTCGGTGACGCGATGAATTTTTGACATGATTGAGCTGATCCAGATTCCGTGGAGTCCGTTCTGCATTGTACAGCGGCGCATTTTGGAATTTGCCGGCGTCCGTTTCAAAACCATCAACCTCCCCGGCCAGGACCGCTCGCTGGTTTGGAAGCTGACGAAGCAGCGTTACTACGGCGTACCGATCATCCGGGATGGCAAAAACGTGGTGTTCGAAATCAATGACGATACGCAGGTCATCGCCAAATATCTGGACGAAGAACTCGAGCTTGGCCTGTTTCCCTCCCAATGGCGCGGGGTCCAATCCGTTCTCTGGCGGTTCATCGAAAATGAAATCGAGGGTTCGGCATTCCGGCTGAATGATATTTATTGGAAGGAAAACGTGCCTGCGCCGGAGCAGCTCGACTTCCTGCGGTTCAAGGAGCGCAAGTTTGGCCGCGGCTGCCTTGACCAGTGGCGCCAGGAGCAGAAATCCTGGCTGAAACAACTGGAGGAGCGGTTGATCCCTTTCGAGATTATTTTGACGCATCAACCGCATTTACTGGATGACCGTCCGCGCTTTGTGGATTTCGACCTGTTCGGGATGCTCGAAAATTTTCTCTACTCCGGCCATTACCATCTGCCCCAACGGCACCGGCAGATCCGGGAGTGGCATCGCCGGATGAAGCAGGTCAAACGCACGGATTTTAGCGCGTGAAAAATTACATCATTGACACCAATGTCCTGCTCCACGACCCCAACTCGCTGTTGAATTTTGCGGACAATCACGTCCTGATTCCCATTGAAGTCATCGAGGAAATTGACCATTTCAAACGCGAATCCAGCGAACTGGGCCAGAACGCGCGCAGCGTGTCCCGGATGCTCGACAGTTTTCGCGGCGAAGGCCGCCTGAGCGAGGGCGTGAAATTGCCCAACGGCGGCCAGTTGCAAATCGCCTTTCAAAAGAACGGCCACGTCAACGGCGATGTTTACGTCAATGGCAACAGCGTGGACAACCGGATTCTTTCGCTCGCCGCGGGCATTCAGAAGGCGCAGCCGAAAAATCCAACCATCCTGGTCAGCAAGGACATCAACCTGCGCATCAAGGCTGACGCGCTGGGTTTGCAGGCCGAGGATTACGAAACCGACCGCGTGTTCATCACGGACCTTTACACCGGCGTGATGGGCATGGCCATCGCCCCGGACCAAATGGCCGCGTTCCGCGCCAACGGCGAACTCGCGCTTGCCGCCGGCAAAACATATTGTCCGAACGAATACTGCACGCTCACCGACGAGGCGAATCCCAAGCGCACCGCGCTCACCAAGGTGGATGCCACCGGCACGAAGTTGATCCCGATCATTGACTGCCGCGAGGGAGTCTGGGGCATCAAGCCGCGCAACCGGGAACAGCATTTCGCCTTGGACGCGCTGCTCGACGACCGCGTCAAGCTGGTCACGCTCATGGGCAAGGCCGGCACCGGGAAAACGCTGCTCGCCATGGCCGCCGGACTCAAGCGGGTCGTCAACGACCGTGAATTCCGCCGGCTTGTGGTCGCGCGCCCGACGATTTCGATGGGCAAGGAACTGGGTTTTTTGCCCGGGTCGCTCGAGGAAAAACTGGCGCCGTGGATGCAGCCGATTCACGATGCGCTCGAAATGTTGAGCGACCTCAACATGGGGCAAGATCATCGCCGCAGCTCCGACCTCATGCGTTCCGGCAGCATCGTGGTGGAGGCGCTCAGCTACATTCGCGGACGCAGCATCGCCAACCAGTTCATGATTATTGATGAGGCGCAAAATCTCACGCCGCTTGAAACCAAGACCATCATCACCCGCGTTGGCAACGGCACGAAGATCATTTTCACCGGCGACCCGTATCAAATTGACAATCCGTACGTGGACTCGTCGTCAAACGGATTTAACTACATCGTCAGCCGGTTCCGTTCCGAAGCCATTGCGGCACATATTGAATTGCAAAAGGGCGAGCGCTCCGAGCTGGCCGAATTGGCGGCGAACATTTTGTAGGCCAAAATTCCCATTTGACAAATGGCTGTTACGGTTGAAATTATTGGTAAAGCTGGATTGTGCGCTTAGGGCGTCTTCAGCGGGAAAAAAAGTTGTATGTAGTATGATATCAAACGAACGACCATCACCATTTGGGTTTCGGCCTTACAGCCAGCCCAAGCCGCCGGTTCAGGAAGACACCCTGAAAAGCGACAAGATTCAAATCGAGCGCAAAACCTTTGTGTTCACGCTCAAGGAAAATCCGCGCGGCCGGTTTCTGCGCATCACCGAAGATGTCGGCGGACGACGCGACACCATCATCATCCCGTCCACGGGATTGGAGGATTTTAAAAAACTCCTCGAAGACATGGTGAAAACGTCGAACGAAATACCGCTGAAAGACAGCCCGCCACCGGAAGCGACGTAAGAAATCCCTGATTGCCTGATATTTGTAAGGCGAGCCTTTTGACGGCAAGCTTTTACAGTTTTTTTCGGCTGGATTTCTTTTTCAATTTCACCCGCGCCGCGTCGCCCCAGAGACTTTCCAGGTCGTAGTGCTCGCGCGCTTCCTGTCGCATGACGTGGACAATCACGTCAAAGAAATCCAGCACCACCCACGCGCCATGCACCGTGCCGTCCACCGCCCGCGGACGTTCGCCATGATCCTCGCGCAGCCGGTCGGTGATTTCGTCCACGATGGCGCGCAAATGCGGTTCGCTTGTGCCGGACGCAATCACAAAATAATCCGTCACCGACGACAAATCACGCACGTCGAGGATGACGACATTTTCCGCCTTTTTATTGTCCGCGAATTCGCGGCAGAGACGGGCGAGTTTTTTTGAATCCATTTTTGCGGGGGTATTTAGCCACAGATTGAACACGGATGAAACACGGATTTTGAATTTTTTTCCCCGGATTCAATCCATGTTTCATCTGCGGCTAAAAAATTCAGATATAAAGTTGTGCCGCACGAATGGCTTCCGCCGCCAGCGGCGGCACGAGATGATCAATCGGCAGACCCGCCTTTACCCGCGCGCGGATTTCCGACGAGGACACGCCCAGCGGAAAACCTTTCAACGTCCGTCCGCGAAACGGCGGCGGAAAATTCGCCACTGCACCACCCGGACGCGGAATTGCGACAAATTCCGCGAGCCTGGCCAGTTCACCGGTCTCGCGCCATTCGCCGAGCTTGGCCGCGTTGTCGGCCCCGATGAGGTAAAACAATCCGGCTTGGGGAAAGCGCCGCGCGTAATCGCGCACCGTTTCAATGGTGTAGGAAACCCCGCCGCGGCAGAGTTCCTGATCGTCCACTTCACAATTCGTTTTGCCGGCGAGGGCGAGTCGGAGCCACTGCAAACGTGCGGATCCAGGTGCGGGTTGGTTTTCCGGCTTGAACGGCGATTGCGCCGCCGGAATGAAAAACAGCCGGTCCAGGCCAAGTTCCTCCATCGCCGCCTGCGCGACGAGCAGGTGTCCCAGGTGAACCGGGTCAAATGAGCCGCCAAATAATCCGAGTTTCATTTTTTCTCAACAACACCGCCGCACACCGTTGAACCGATGTTCCGTGGCTTCGACATAAACCTGCTGCGCGCTCGCGGGATGACATTCGCAAACCGCCTGCGTTCGCTGCTGCTGCGCGCGTTCCAGATGCGATTCGCCGGACCATTCCCTAGCCAGCGCCAGCGCCAGGGCGGCGGTGCCGGCCGCGCCACTGAATTTGCGTCCGCCTTCCACGACGGCGTAATCCGGCAGCCAGACCGGCTCGTTCTCGTGCAACACCGCCGGTTTGCGCCGCGACAACAGCAAGAACCACTCGCGCAAGCTTAACAAAACAATCGTGATGACCAGAGCCAGAAAAATTCCGGCGACGGCGGCGTCAAGAATGTTGTTGAAACGTAAAGTCTGGTCGCGTTTGATTTCCGCCCGGGTTTTCTTTTCAATTTCATCCGACCACCGGTCGTGATTGATAAGCGATTCGTTCAACTGACCGATTTTTGATTGGTTGTCTTGCGCCTGCGCCAGAAAACCAATGCGCGGGTCGGAATTCCAGATTTTCTGCACGCTGGCCGTGAACGTCACCGCCACCAGCCAGATGAGTGGTATCAGCGTGATGAGCGCCAGCGTGGGCAATCGTTTTGGAGCACCGGTCTCCGACCCAGCACGAAAGTCGTTGCTGTGCGCCGGGTCGGAGACCGGCGCTCCATTTCCAGCCAGCTGCATTTTCAAAATGATGGTCGTGGCCAGGCACAGCGCGATGGCGGCGAGCATCTGGTTGGCGATGCCGAACAGCGGCCAGAGCGAATTGACGCCCCCGAGCGGATCGCGCACGCCCTGGATCAAAAAATATCCCCACGCACCCACCATCAACGCGGCGGCCACGGGCGTGGCGAGAAAATATTTTGGGTCGCCCAGCGGCTTCCAAACCCGGCCGAGCACGCTTTGAATCAGATAGCGTCCCACGCGCGTGCCGGCATCCACCGTCGTCAGGATGAACAGCGCCTCAAACATGATGGCGAAGTGATACCAGAGGTCGAGCCAGCGGCCATTGACGGCCTTGGAAAAAATGTGTGCCATGCCGACGGCCAGCGTGGCCGCGCCGCCGGTGCGGCCGAACAGGGTTTTCTCGCCGAGTTCATGGGCCAGCGCTTCCATCTGGCCGGTAGTCACCGGAAAGCCGTGCGCAGTGACCAGGGCCACGGTGGCGGCGGGATCGCCCTTGACGTTCATACTGAAATAGACGCCGGGGTCCAGGGTGCAGGCGGCAATGATCGCCATAATGGCCACGAAGGATTCGCAACACATCGCGCCATAACCGATGGGCCGCGCATAACCTTCACGGGTGATGAGCTTGGGCGTCGTGCCGCTGGCAATGAGCGTGTGAAAACCGGAAATCGCCCCGCACGCGATGGTGATAAAACAGAATGGGAAAACCTTTCCGGCGACGACCAACCCGGAACCGTCCGTGAACTGCGTCAGCGCGGGCATTTGCAAATTGGGCAGCAGGAGCAGGATGCCGAATGCGAGCGCGAAGATGGTGCCGAGTTTCATGAACGTGCTGAGATAATCGCGCGGCGCGAGCAGCAGCCACACCGGCAGGCTGCTGGAGATGACGCCATAGCCAATGATGACCCAGGCAATGTTGATGTCATGCAGGCCAAAGACCTGCGACCAGTGCGGGTTTTCGTAAACCAGTTTGCCGCCCCACACCGCGAGCAGCAGCAGCGTGACGCCAAAGGCCGAGGCTTCCAGAATCTTGCCAACGCGCACAAAACGCATGTAACAGCCCATCAAAAGCGCGATGGGAATCGTTGCGCCGACGGTGAAAATTCCCCACGGACTTTCGGCGAGAGCCTTGACCACGACGAGCGCGAGCACCGCGAGCAAAATCACGAGAATGGCCAGGATGGCCAGCACCGCGATGAAGCCCGCCGGCGCGTTCAATTCCTCCTTGACCATCTGGCCGAGCGATTTGCCGTCGCGCCGGATTGAGCTGAACAAAATGACAAAATCCTGCACCGCGCCGCCGATCACGACGCCGATCAAAATCCACAGCGTGCCGGGCAGGTAGCCGAATTGCGCGGCGAGCACCGGTCCGACGAGCGGTCCCGGCCCGGCAATCGCCGCGAAATGGTGGCCGAAGACGATCCATTTGTTCGTTTTGACAAAATCCCGGCCGTCATCGTGGACTTCGCACGGCGTGGCGCGGCGGTCGTCGAGCGCGAGCACGCGCGCGGCAATCCATTTGGAATAAAACCGGTAGCCGATGGCGTAGGTGCAAATCGCCGCGATGAGAATATAGGCGGAATTGACCGGTTCGCTCCGGTGAAACGCCAGCGTGGCATACGCGACCGCGCCGGCCAGTGCGAGCAGCAGCCAGAATAATGGCGCGAAGATTTTTTTCATGTGTCCGGTTGGTGGAATTTACGGTTTACGATTCACGATTTACGAGGTTAAAATTTGACTGCGCGTCAATCGTAAATCGTAAATCATAAATTTAATGACCCGTCACTGCCACAACTGTGGAGAGGAATGGACGCTGGCCGGCCAGCCGGGGCGCGGCGAAAGCTGCATGAAATGCCGGGCCGACCTGCGCGTCTGCCTGAACTGCGCGCATTACGACCCGCGCGTGGCGGAGCAATGCCGCGAACGGCGGGCCGAGTTGGTGCTGGACAAGCACCTGGGCAACTTCTGCGAGTATTTTGAATTCGTGCGCCGGACTTGGACGCCGAAGACCGGGGGCAACCAACGCGAAGCCGCCGCGCGCGAGCAGTTGAAAAAATTGTTTGGCGACTGATGCCCTGCAAGGGTTAGCATCGGCGCATGAAAGTCAGCGGATTTACCTTTTTGCGCAACGGGCAGAAGCTCGGTTATCCGTTCGTTGCCTCCATCCGTTCCATTTTGCCGATCGTGGATGAATTTGTCATCGCCCTCGGGCCGTGCGAGGACGACACGGAACAAATGCTGCGCGGCATCGGCGACCCCAAAATCCGCATCATTCCGACGCAATGGAACGAGCGGATCCGTCCGGATTACAGCGTGAAGGGGTTTGTTTATGGCCAGCAGAAATCCATTGCGCTGTTCAATTGCACCGGCGACTGGGCGTTTTACCTGGAAGCCGACGAGGTGGTTCACGAAAACGATCTGCCCAAAATCCGCGCGGCGCTGGAAAAATATCTGAACGACGAGCGGGTCGAGACGCTGGCGTTTGACTACCTGCATTTTTACGGGAACAAGAACACCATCGCCTGGTCGCCAGGTTGGTATCGTTCGGAGGTGCGGATCATCCGCAACACGATCCCGGCATGGTCGAGCGAGGCGCTGTTTTTCAACGTCCTGACGGCGCATAAAAAATCGCGCTATCCGCGGGCGGCGCACACTGGCGCGACGATTTACCATTATGGCTGGCTGAAAACCGCCTCACAGTTGGAGTCGAAGAAAAAGAGCAATTCAAAGCATTGGGGCAAATCAGCCTCGGTGGTGGATTATGCCGAAATTGATCCGCAGACGTTGCGCGGTTTTACCGGCACTCATCCCGGGGCGATTCAGGATTGGCTGCCGGCGGCGACCGGTGTTTTCCAAGCCAGCCCCGGACACCGATTAACCGCCCGGGAGCGAAAGCATCGCGTTCTCCTCGCGCTTGAGCGCTGGCTGGGTTGGCGGCATCAGAAGAAGCACTACCAGTTGGTTTCATAAGCCGGCCGTTGTGAAGAACGCAATCCCATCCTCCGCCGCTTCGGATTTTGCCGCTGACGCAGCAAACGGCTAGGCAACCGGGCGCTTCACCCAGTCCGCGCGCAGCCGGGAAAGTTTTTTCAACAGGCGGTCTTCAAGTTGCAAAAGAAATTTTTCATTGCTCAGGCAGGGAGGCTGGGTTTCCGGAACTCGTTTCAACGCCTCCAACGACAGACGAATTTCATCCTGGGTGCTGCTCCGAACCCCTAGCCGTTTCCAGATTTCCCTGCCCAAGCCCGCCTGGGCCAGACTCTTCTTGACCGCGTAATCCACCCGTTTCCAACCCTTCGGCGGCCCGGCATAAATCGGCGGAACGTCCGCGAGTTTCAAGGGCACGCGGATGGATTGGCTCCAATCCTGCCACTTGAACTCGGCAAACCGGCTGTACATGCGCACCGGAATCCAAGGCACTCGCAAAGCGTCGGCGACAATGGCTCCGTGCATCGCCTCAGCCAGCAATAATTCCGTTTTCTGAAGCTCCTCCAAAACCTGTGCCACACCCGCCCGGGGATCAATGCAATGGAATCCAATTCGGGCGCACAACGCCTCCCAATCCGCGTGCGGCATGCTTTGCAAATGGGGCATGAAGGAGACTGGATATTTTGATCGGGTGGGACGATTTAAAAAACGGCGGACCAGAATGGCCGGATCCACCAGGGCAAGTTCGGGATCCAGGTTGAGCCGGGCTGCGGTTAAAGGACCCCGGACGCAGTAGATCTTCCATCGGTCGTCAATCCTGGGCAACAGACCGGTCTGCCAGCAGCCGGAGCCAAACACCATCTTGACCGGTTGGGCGGGGATGTGGCGGGTAAGGATGGTGCCAATGCCCACGAACAACGTGGAGTCCTGCTCGTCACAGACTTCCGGAGCCAGACGAGGCCAGAGCCAGAGGTTCAAATCATCGCCAAAATTGCCTTTGGGTGTTTTGCAGTAGTAGAGCATTGCGACCCGGTCCTTGAGGATTCACTGGTTGTTGGACTTCACGAACGTGAAAATTATGAGTTTACGAGCTGTTCAGCAAGCCTCCTCCATCCGATGCGCTTCAAATGGAAGCCTGACCGGCTTGTGGGGCGAGAGTCTGCGCGCACGCCTCAATGACTGCACCGGTCTCAATGCTGGAAACGTCCCGGCCATTCATTGGCGTGACCGCCCAATCTGGATGCTGGTAGGGAAACGGCTTGCCCGGAGCAATGGAGTCCCTGGTCATTACCACCCGTTTGCCCATCGCAACCGCCAGATGCAACGCGCCGGTGTCGCCGCCGAGGATGAGGGAAGAAAGCTGCATCAGTCCCCCGGTGACGAGGAATGGCACGCCCGCGGAAACCGGGAAACCCGCCTGAACAACCGGCTCCAACGCCGCCCGCTCCGCCGGACCGCCGCCGAACAAAATCTGGATTCCACGCTGTTGCCCGTGCTGCGCCACCGCGAGGTACCGGTCAAGCGGCCAGTTTTTTTGCGGTGAACTGGTAAACGGTTGGATGAAAAGGACGGGCCGGGCGGCGTCCAGATTGTGTGCCGCAAAAAATTTTTGCGCTTCGCCCAGCGCCGCCTCCGGCAGGACGAATTCGTTGACAATTTTTCCCGGGGGCAGGCCGCATTGCTCGAGCAGCGAAAGATACCAGTCCACGTGATGAATGCGTTCGTTGCGGGTCACTCCGTGAGTGTAGGCCCAGCGCCGCCCCGGGCCATACACGCTGCCCCAGCGTTGCGGCGCGCCGCTCAACCAGGCCAGCCAGGCCGTCTCACCGTAGCCCTGGAAATCCACCACAAGTGAAAATTTTCCGCGGCGCAACCGGCGAAACAGGGAAAACGCCTCCGACAAAATGGCCCGGGGCCGGCCGCTCTGAAACCGTCCGCGATCCAGCGTGATAACTTCATCCACCTCCCGGAAACCCTGCAGCAGCGGCGCATTTTCGCTGGACGTGAGAAAGGTGATTTTTGCGCCGGGGAAATTTTCCCGGACCCGATGGACGGCCGGCAGGAGGAACAGGATGTCGCCGATGGATTTAAGGCGAATCAGCAGAATGTTCTCGTTGCGAACCATGAGCCGTCAGGCTATGCACCCCGCCGCCGATGGAAAAGCATAGATTTAAGGCGCGCCGGATTTCCTGCTGGACGGGTTTGGCAACAGCCGATTGAATAGGGGGCATCCGGCATGGCATGAGCAAACCATCAAGCAAAAATATTTTCTGGACCCACGGCAAGGTTACGGCGGAACAGCGCGCGCATCTGAGCGGCCACTCCGGCTGCGTCATCTGGATCACGGGTTTGAGCGCCTCCGGCAAATCCACGATTGCCACGGAACTGGAGCGCGAGTTGATCAGTCGGGGCAGGCTGGCCTACTTGCTGGATGGCGACAACACACGCCACGGCCTTTGTTCCGACCTGGGTTTCTCGCCGGCGGACCGGCGTGAGAACATCCGGCGGGTGGGGGAGGTCGTCAGATTGTTTGCCGATGCCGGCATCATTTGCATCACGGCGTACATTTCTCCCTACCGTTCCGACCGGGACACGGCGCGCCGGCTGATGCCACCGGGAAAATTCATCGAGGTGTATGTGAATACGCCCCTGGCGGTTTGCGAGCAGCGTGATCCGAAAGGTCTTTACGCCCGGGCGCACGCCGGAGAAATCAAGGAATTCACTGGCGTCTCCGCCCCTTACGAACCGCCCTTGAACCCGGAAATCGAATTACGCACCGACAAAATGAGCGTGGCCGAGTGCGTTGCAGTGATCCTGGCGCGATTAACCAACATGGCATCGCCGTAAAGCCCCCAGCCAGTTTTACTTGTCCTGGCCACGCGACGAAACAGGAACTACCAGCGATTTTAGCAACGCCTCACGATAGGCATCGCGGGAGTAACGCCCGGCATAATCGCGGGCGGCAATGGAAAACCTAGCCGCTTCGTCCGGTGAAAACCCCGCGGCATGCCGGATGCAATCGCGCAACGCGTCCGCATCGCCGGAGGGGAACAGCAGCCCCAATCCTTGTTCGCGGGTGAGCCGGCCCAGCAATTGTTCGTCGGACACGATGACCGGCTTTCCGGCGGACATGGCACGCGACAGTACTCCGCTGGTGCCGAAGTGATTCAGGTAGGGCAGCAACACCGCGTCGCTCGCGGCGAAACACATTTTCTCCTCCTCGACCGTGACGTAGCGGTCAAGCAAACACGCGCGGTTTTGCCGGACGAGTTGCGCGAGGCTGGTGGCGGTTTTGCCGGACGGATTCTGCTGGCCCGCGCAAAGCAGAAACGCGGGCGATTCCGGCGGCAACTGCCGCAGGGCCTCGACCGCCAGATGCAATCCCTTGCGCCGGGCGCCGGTTCCGTAAAAGAGCAAAACTTTCCGGTCGCCGGGAATCTCCAGCTTGTTTCTGGCCGTGATCGGGTCGCCGTCGTAACCGGGCGGGCACGGATCGGGCAGAAAAAAAATCGGCGACGTCGGGTAAGCCGACTGGAATTCGGCGGCCAGAAATTCATCCACGAACAGCATCTGCCGCCACCAGCCTTCGCGAAGCAGGCGCTGGAACCCGGGCGATTTCATCCAGCGGTCCGGCGACCATTTCGGCCTGGCGAGAAACCGCGGCCGGTGATAAATGCCGCCCATTCGTCCGCGCAAAGCCGCCGACGGACGCAGGCCGAAGGTGGCGCGCCGCCAGCAGTCCGAAGCGATTTCGTCCAGCGCGCAAAGAAAAACAGTTTCGGCGCCGCTGGCCTGCAGACAGTGCGCAACGGAACGGGCTTTGCCGTCGAGATGACGCCGTCCGGTTTTGTCGTGCGCGGGCAGCAGGTGGAGGTCGCCCAGCAATCCGGCCAGTTGCTGTTCGACGCGTTCCCGCGAGCCGGCGCGGAGGTCGGCGGCGATGGACAGCCGGAAATTGGCCGCCAGCAAATCATCGGCCATGAACCGCAGCCAGCCGAGGTGGTGGCCTTCGGTGCGCGGCTCGTAAAGCAGCAGATGCGGGCGGGGCGTCACGGCGCGGATTGATTTTGGCGCTCCCAGAGCTTGGCGTATTTCAGGAACGTGTAATAGGCGTGCAGCGCGCAGACCATGAAACCGACGACGCCTTCGCGGAAGCCCTGCTGGGCGACATATTTTTTCAGGAATGCGGCGAGCGGATTCAGCGCGAGCTGGCGGAAGCCGGCGCGGCGGCCCGCTTCAAAATACCGCCGGGCCATCAGCGTGGTGTAACGGTCGGTCTTGGCCAGCACCACCGCGAGCGACGGCCACGGATATTGCAGCACCGGGTTTTGGAAATAACCGACGGAGCCTTCGCAATCGAAACTTTCATGCACCAGGTCTTCGCGGTATTTCAATTTGCGGCGGTCGAAGACCTGCGGCTGGCGGTAGTCGGGATACAGCCCGCAATGGCGGACGGGACGGCCGAGAAAATGGTTCAGGCGCGGGACAAAATACGCCACGTGTGGCGGCGCGGCGAGCGTGCGGCGGACTTCGGCGGCAAATTCGGGCGTGCTGCGTTCGTCCGAATCAATACTGACCACCCAATCGTGCTTCAGCAGCGCGAGCGCGTCGTTGCGCAGTTTTCCAAAGCCTTCAAATTTCACGTTCACGTGGCGCGCGCCGAATTGCGCGCAGACCGCCGCCGTGTCGTCCGTGCTGAACGAGTCCACGACGACCACTTCATCCGCCCACAAAACCGTCGGCAGCACCTCCCGCAGGTTGGCCGCTTCCTGATAAGCGATGATGTAAAGGCTGATGGGTTCCGGCATGGTGTTAAAGTTCAATGCGGTCCTGCGCGTTTGCGCGGCGCGTGAATCGCGGACAGTGTATCCCACCCTTCCCGCCGCCCGCAAAAGAATTGTGAAACGATCCCGGTGAATTCCGGCGCGCGCCCGCCTTACTTCCCAGCCGCATGGCCTGAAGGAGCCGGCGCGGAAAAATACTTGTTACGCGCTTTGCAGACCTGCCGATAGACCATCATGTTGTAAAAACGGCAGAGCAAATATTTCCATTTCAGCTCGCTCGTGTAATGGTCGTGGGACGTGACAATATCCGCCGGATTGAATCCCGCTTTGGCGCAAATCCTTGGGAAAATCTCATTGACCGCGAAGGAATAGAGTTCGAGGTCCAACTGGTTGTATTCCCTTGCCAGTTCAACCATCCGGCTGTCCTGCTGCAGGGTTTTACTGACCTGATTGTCCCGGGCGACCCGTCTTTTCTTGTAGTTCAAGTTGAGCCGGTAGGGACTGAGCCGCTCCAGAACGTTGAGGGAAAGCTCGAATTTTTCCGTCAGGCCGACAAAGGCGCACTTTTCCAGGAAGCGTTTGGCCTTGTCCAGATATTTCCCGCCCGCGATCATCTTTACCTGCCGGTCGGCCAGGTACTCCCGTTGGCGCAACTCTTCTTCAAACGTCCGGCGGTTGCCGTTGAGGACCGAATCCTGGTAGTGGGAAAATATCCGGGCCACCGGCTCCCGCAGGAACGTCATGTAAAAGGGGTCGGGGACAGACAGTCTTAAGGGATCAATCAGGTTGTGTCCGGCGATGCTTCGCAAGCCGGGGAACATTTTCCTCGCGAAATCAAAATCATCCTGGCCAAAGACCGGCTTCTTGGTGTGGTTGGTATGACAGGCGAAAATACCAAAGCTGTTTTCGAGAATGAACTGGAAAGACGAGCCTGCGGTTTTGGAAATGTGACAAAAAACTATCATCGCCTATTTTCAACCACGAGCGTAGCGAGCCGCCGCCGATTGAAGCAATCTAATTTTGCGCGCGAAGCATCTCAGGAGCTTCGTCCCGCGAGGCCGGGTTCACGGGATTTCCTGCAAATCGGAGACGGCGAACCGGCTGCATTCTACCCGGTCGTCGTTGCTGCGGAGATGATACAGCGGCTTGTTGCCGTAAAATGACGCCCATTGCGAAAAGGTGCTGAGGGGGCCAAAAATATAATCGCACCCGGCCAGCGCGTACAAGTCCACCATCGCCGGTCCCGCGCCAATCGCAACCGTGAGCCCGGGGAATTCCGACGCCTGCCGCGGCTCGTCGCTGCAGACGAAAAAGGCCGTCTTGCGTCCGGGGAATTGTCCGGCCAGTTCGCGCATCCAGGCGGCATACCGTTCGGGCGTAAAAAAGTATTGCCCGTTTTTCCAGGTGCGAAAATCACCCTGGCGGAGGTGAACCCCAATGACCACTTCCGCCTCCTGCCGCAGCCGCTCCACCACCTGCCGGCTGGCATCGGCAAGACTCGCAATGGGCCGGAAATACTCCCTGATTTTGTCCGCCTGCCGCCGCAGGGATTCAGGCGCGCGAATCCGCCAGCCATGGACAAAAACGATTTTGGCACCGGCCAGGCGGGATTGAACCTCTGCCGCGTCCAGCAAAAGGGTTTGGCGGGGAATCTCCCGGAGCGTGAACACGCTTTTGCCCAGGATCGGAAAACGGTCGTTCCACTCGCTGGCGTGGCGGATGAACTGGTAGAAAATCCGCGTCTTGCGGATGGCTGGCGCGGCTCCGGGGATCAGGTCAAACAGGCTCCGGCGCCGGACAACGGGATACCGGCAATAAATGTCGCGGCGCGTATTTTCAAAGAGATGGGCGTAGGAATGAAAGGCGACATTGACGACGCGGTAACCGTGCTCGGCGGCAAAGCCGATGACGTTGGCAAACAGCACCAACCGATTCCCGAGCCGGCCGGTTCGCAGTCCGACGACGAGGATTTTATTATCAGCCGACCGCATGGATTTTTGAAATGACGGATTGTTCCGGCAAATCTTCCCGGTTGGCCGGCCATCTGGCAAGCTTTCATCAATAATCGGCCGGGGCTTTCGGACTTGACCCTCTCCGCCGCAGAGTTGTTTACTATCCTAACGGACACCACACAATTGTGGTTGCCACCCGCAACATTTTCGCCCGCCGCGGCACATGCAGTCAGGCAGCCTGAGTGTTTTGGCGGCCGAAAAAATCGCCTGGCGGATCGCCAGGAACATTACGCGAGAAAATCTCAACCATGAACAAACGCATCCTCTGTACGATCGGGCCCGCCACGCGCAATCCTAAAATTCTCCGGCGGCTTCAGGCCCTGGGGGTCAGCCTGTTTCGCATTAATCTCTCGCACACCAAGATTGAGGACGTCCGCCCCACCATCGCCTTTCTGCAAGAACACTCGAACGTGCCGGTCTGTCTCGACAGCGAAGGCGCGCAAATTCGGACGGGCGAGTTTGAATCGGCGCCGGTGAATCTGGATGAAAACACGCTGGTTGAGGTCCACAGTTCCAAGCGGCCCGGGAAGAGCGCGGGGTTGACGTTCACACCCGAAAATATCTGCGACCAGCTACAGGTCGGTGATCTGATCACGATTGATTTCAACGCGGTCGTTGCGCAGGTGACAGCGCTGCAAAACGGTCGTGTGACCCTGCGAATCCTCAACGGCGGCCAGGTGGGCATCAACAAGGCGGTGACCGTGCATCGGGACATCGCCCTGCCCGCCATCACCTCCAAGGATCGGGAAGCCATCAGCATTGGGCGCGAGATGGGCGTAAAGCATTTCGCCCTCTCATTCGCGAATCGGGAGGATGACGTCCTCCAAATGCGGACCCTCATCGGCGAAGGCGCAACGCTGATCTCCAAGATTGAATCGCTCAATGGCATCGCCAATCTGGAGGTGATCGCCCGGCATTCCGACGCCATTCTCATTGATCGCGGCGACCTTTCGCGGCAGGTCGCGCTGGCGAAGATACCGGCGCATCAGAAGGACATCATTCGGCGCGCCAAGGCCGTCGGCCGGCCGGTGTTCGTTGCCACCAATCTGCTCGAGTCCATGATTAAATTGCCCGTGCCGACGCGGGCCGAAATCAACGACATTTACAATACGCTGGCGGACGGCGCCGACGGACTTGTTCTTGCCGCGGAAACCGCCATTGGCCACTTTCCCGTCGCGTGTGCCGGCATGGTGGCGAAAGTGATTTCCGAGTTCGAGCAGGCGCACGGCGGGCGCATCGTCCCGGACGGATCGCTGCTCATCCGGCCGCACGGCGGAACGCTGGTGGAACGGGTTCTGCCCCGGGCCGAGGAAGCGGATTTTTCGCGCCTCGATCGAATTGTTGTGGCCGACACCGACCTGATGGATGCGGAGCAAATTGCGCTGGGCACCTATTCGCCGCTGACCGGTTTCATGGACCGGGCCAACCTGAATTCCGTGCTGGAGCGGAATCGTCTCGTTGACGACACGGTGTGGACATTACCCATCACCCTTCAGGTCAATGCGGACCATGGTCGTCACTTGGGCGCGGGCGCTCGCGTGGCGCTCTGTTCCAGTGAAGGAACGATTCACGCAATTCTGGACGTCACCGAACGCTTTGAACTCGACCCCATGCGCCTCGTCGGAAAATGGTTTGGGACGCCTTCAACCGACCATCCCGGGGTTGCCCGCATCCTCGGTCGCGGCCCCGTTTTCCTGGCGGGTGAAGTAACCCTGGTCCGGCGATTAACTTCCGCCCAAAACCAGTTCATGCTGACCCCGTCGCAGACGCGGTTTCTTTTCAATCAAAAAGGCTGGGAGCGGGTCGTGGGCTTCCACACCCGGAATGTCGCCCATCGCGCCCACGAGCACATCCAGATCGAGGCGCTAAGGCTTACCGACGCGGATGGTCTGCTGATCAGTCCGGTCATCGGCCCCAAAAAGAGCGGGGACTTTCAATCGAGCGCCGTCCTGGCCAGCTATCAGGCGTGCCTGGAGAATGGCATTTATCCAAAAAATCACGCGGTGTTAAGCGGCTTCGCCTCCTACCCGCGGTATGCCGGCCCGCGGGAAGCGGTTTTCACGGCGATCTGCCGCCAGAACATGGGCTGCAGCCACTTCATCATCGGCCGCGATCACACCGGCATCAAGGACTTCTACAAACCCGACGACAGCCAAAAACTATTTGAAACCGTTGGGGACATCGGCATCACGCCGGTCTTCTTTGGGGCCATTGGCTACGATCCGACGCGGGATTCATACGGAGAAGAATTAAACGGCCACCTCACTCCCATCAGCGGAACGGAAGTGAGGGATGCCCTCCGTGAGGGCCGCCCCATTCCAAACTGGATGGTGCGGCAATGTGTTCAGGATGCGCTGCATTCCGAGCGCAAAGCCGGTCGCAGTGTGTTTGTGGAGTGATGGTCAATCCGACCACCACTGGGGACGAATCTCGCGCGCTGCCCGCCGACTGACTATCCGCCGGGCCTGTGCCAATATGGACGGAAGCACGGGGCAGCACGGCAAGGTGTGAAAACAAAACTTTCGCTTTTCCCCGCCCTCCGCCAAGAATACAGGCAAATGACCGATTTTCTGCGCCAACTCTGGGGCTTCGTCCGGCCTTATCGCGGACGATTCTTTCTCGGCCTGCTCTGCGGCATTTTTTACGGGCTGGTCAACGGCCTGTTGATCGGGGCGGTCAAGGTGGTCGTCCAACTGGTGTTTGAAGGCGAAACCAATCTGCACCAGCAGCTCGAGAACGCGCCCAAGTGGATTCGTCCGCTCTCGCACCCGCTGGCCTCGCTGGTTCCGGAACTTCATGCGCCCGCCGCCAACGACACCGTCCGCTGGCTGCTGATCATCGGCACCATACCCGCGATCATGCTTCTGCGGAATACGCTCCAATACTTGAGCATCTACCTGACGAACTGGTCGGCCATGCGCGCCATCGCCGACATCCGCACGAAACTGTTCAGCCACCTGCAAAATCTTTCACTCGGCTTTTTCAGCCGCGCCCGCACCGGCGATTTGATTGCGCGCATCACCAGCGACACGCAGGTGCTTTACAGCATCGTCGGCAGCTCGTTTGCCTCCATGGTCAAAGATCCCATCACCATCCTCTGCCTGCTTGGCTACCAACTCGCGACCCAGCCCACTTTGACGCTCATTTCCATCGTGGTGTTTCCGGTGTGCATCGTGCCGATTGTGATTTTTGGCCGCAAAGTCCGCAAATCCGCCCGCGCCGTGCAGAAATTCAATGCCGAACTCACGAACCTGATGCACGAATCCTTCACCGGCAGCCGCGTCATCAAAGCCTACAATCTCGAAGAAACCGTCAGCGCCGAGTTCCGCGCCATCACCCAAAAATACGTCGGCCAGTTGATGCGTGTCATTCGCGCCAACGAAATCCCCAGCCAGCTTATGGAATTTTTTGGCGCCACCGGCATCGCGCTCGTGTTCCTTTACATCCAGCACAGCATGCAGTTTCTGCCCAAGGACCAGCAGCCGAAGTCGTCCGACTTTCTCACCTTTGTTTTGACCATCGTGATGATTTACCCGCCCATCAAGGCGCTCACCCGGCTGCATAATCAACTGCATCAGGCGCGCGCCGCCAGCGAACGCGTCTTCGAACTGCTCGCCACGAAGAATTCCGTGCCGGAACCCGCGCAGCCGAAAATGCTCCAGGCCGCGCCCGCTGACATTGAATTTCAAAACCTCGACTTCAACTACGGCGAAAAGCCCGTCCTGCACAACATCAATCTCACCGTCAAGGCCGGCCAACTCGTCGCGCTCGTCGGCGCGAGCGGTTCCGGCAAGACCACGCTCGCCAATCTGCTCCTGCGCTTCTACGACCCCGTGCGCGGCGTGATTAAAATCGGCGGCGTTGATCTCCGCGAGGTTTCCACGCGCGACTTGCGGAATCAAATCGCCATCGTCACGCAGGAAAACATTTTGTTCAACGACACCATCCGCCGGAACATCGAGCTGGGCCGTCTCGGCGCGACGAACGACGAAATTGTCGCCGCCGCCAGACATGCCTACGCCTACGATTTCATCACGCAAAAACCCGAGGGCTTCGACGCCGTCATCGGCGAGAAGGGCGTCTCCCTATCCGGCGGCCAGCGCCAGCGCCTCGCCATCGCCCGCGCCGTCTTGAAAAACGCGCCGATTCTGATCTTGGATGAAGCCACCAGCGCGCTCGACACCGAATCCGAGCGCGCGGTGCAGGCCGCGCTCGACGAATTGATGAAGGGCCGTACGACCATTTGCATCGCGCACCGGCTGTCGACCATTCTCCACGCGGATGTCATCGTCGTCCTGGACCAGGGCCGCATCGTGGAAACCGGCACGCACACGGAATTGATCCAGCACGGCGGTATTTACCAAAAGCTGCACGAACTTCAGTTCCAAAGCTGAACCCAACCGCCCCTGAAACCCCATTCCGATGGAGAAGCCGCTAAAAATCCTGGCGATCCAGTTCCGGTATTTCGGCGACACGGTGCTGGTGGGTCCCGCACTCCGCGCGATACGCGAGCGCCATCCCGATTGCGCCCTGCACGCGCTGGTGCCGGAGGAGGTCGCGCCGCTGCTGCGCCATCTGCCATGGCTGACGCGCTTGTGGCTGATGCCGCGCCAGCGCGGACGCGCCCGCATCTGGGAATCCTGGCCGGTCATCCGGGCCTTGCGGGCGGAACGGTTCGACCGCTCGGTGGAGTTCAGCGGCGGCGACCGCGGCGCGATCCTGAGCCGGCTGTGCGGCGCGCGCGAAAGACTGGGGCCGTTTTATTCCGACGGTTTCATCGGCCGCCGTTTTTGTTATACGCAACGCGTCCCGCCCGCGCCCAAGGACCGGCATGAAACTTTGCGCGCGCTGCACATTCTGTCGGCGTGGGGCATCGGCCCGCCCTGCTCGCTCGAAACGGAAATTCACACCGATCCGGCCCTGGACGATGACGCCCGGAAAATCCTGCCGGAACGGAAAATCATCTGCCACCTCGCGTCCAGCCAGCCCAAAAAAGAGTGGCCGCTGGCGCATTGGGCGGCGCTTCACCGGCTGGCCGCCGCCGCCGGACTCCAAATGATTTTTGCCACCGGCACCGGTACGCGGGAGGAATCCTTGCTGGCCAATTTCAAGCAACTGGCTCCGGACGCGGCGGTGTTGCCACCGGTTCCGGATCTGGCTTTGTATCTCGCCGTGCTCAAGCGCGCCACCGGGTTTGTTTCCGGCGACACCGGGCCGTTGCATTTTGCCGCCGGCGTGGGCGTGCCGACCCTGGCCCTGTTCGGCGCCACCTCGCCGGTGCTTTGGGCTCCGATTGGCGCGCGCCACCGGCTGCTTACCGGCGGGCCTTGTTCCTGCAGCGGCGCGGTGGGTATCTGCCGGAGCGCGACTCCCTGCATGGCGGCGATTTCGCCCGAACAGGTTCTGGCCGGCTTGCAAAACATTTTAACGCCGGGGTGAAAGTGGCGCCCCTCCCTTGGCATCGCCACTTCCGACGGTTATTGCGACGGCCACAGACCGTCGTTAAACACATCGCGAATCGTTGGATGGCTTATCGCTGCGCAACTGGACGACTCTACTTGAAGAACATCCTGATTTCCTGCAGGGCTTGAAGGGTTTCACTGCTTGGCGTGCGGCGCGAGTCGTCCTTTGACAATTCGTGGTCGCTCAGGTCCAGGTAAAGTGTCCGCGCCGGCTTGAAAATCGTGACACTGTCTTCGTTGAACAGCGCCGTGTCCTGCCAGCCGGTGAGCAGCGCCCAGTTCCGGATTTCCTGCCCGCCGATCGGTTCTCCCGTGGTGTAGTCTCCGAGTGCATTCGTGATGCCCATCCAGGTCAACACGGACGGAACAAAGTCCACGTGTGAAGTCACGTGGTCAATTACCCGGGGAGCCTCGCCCGGCAGATGCAGAACGGCGAACGTCTCTGTCTGAAAGCGGTTGAAGAAGGTGCAATGTCCGAAATGTCCCAATTCGCCGAATTCCTCCCCGTGGTCGCCGGCCACGACGATGACGGTCCGTCCGTATTCGCCCCGGGCCTGGAGAGTTTTCACGATCCGGCCAATCTGCCGGTCAATATAATGGAGTGAATTCAGGTAAGAGCCCTTCAAGGCCTGCGCCCCGGTGGGCGACAGCGTCAGTTTCAGATAGTTGATCTCCCCGGACTTTGAGCCTTCATATAAATCGTCTTCCGGTGGGTGTTCGTAAGGCTGGTGCGAAGCGTTATAGAACAGGAAGCCAAAAAACGGGTGCGCCGGGGCTGGCCGGCTGGCGCGCTCCGTCAGGTAATTGAGGAACTTGTCGGTCATCAGCCGGTCCCGGTCCAGATGCGGGGCGTTCCACTGGTCCGTGATGTCGTTCGTGAGCTTCACAAAGCAAGTCTGCCGGAATTCCGGGTAGTTCAAGTCTGTGCAACTCATGATTCTGAATTCGTAGCCGCGGCGGGCGAGCAGGTCGAACCACGGAGGACCCACGCTTTGTGCCAGCGCCCCGTGCCAGTAAGTGCCCGGAATCCCATATAGCAGGCCGAAGATGCCAAAGCGGGTTTCGTTTCCCGTCGAAAAATTCTTCGTCAGGCGGAAGCTGTCTTCGGCAAGCTTGTTGAGATTGGGCATGGTCTTGTCGTCGAGCGCGTCAGACCGGCCGCCCTCGATGGCGATAAACAGAATATTGGGTTCGCGTGCGCCGGTCTGTAGCCCCAGTGGATGTTGGGGCAGGTGAAGCGATTTCGCGCTGTCTGGCAGGATACGTATCGCCCCAGGAGGCCGCTTGTATCCGAACCTTTTTGCCAGGTGTTTGATGGTCAGCGGCTGGTAAAGTGGCAGAGTGTCGCGCACGGCCTGGACGGTTGAGTTGTCCCGCAAATCGATCACCACAAAGGCGGTTCGTTCCACGAGCAGGGCGATGAGAATCATTGCCAACCCAAATCGCAACCGCCGGGGTATCAGCTTCGGTGCGACCCACAAGGCAAAGGCCAGGTTGCCGGCAATGAGCATGAACACGATCGCGGTAGCCGTCACAATGCTGGCCGGGTCAACCCGCACGCTGTCGCCGAAGCCTTTGGTGGTCAGGACGTTCCAAACCAGACTGTCGAAATGCCTCTGGAAAAGGCGGAAGACGACGATGTCCACGAGCAAGGCCACCTGTAGCAGCGCAAATATGAATCCCGCGAAGAGTCGCGCCCAAGTCCGGTGTCGCCAGCGGAGCAACGGCCACGCTGTCAACAAAGCGGGAATGAGGTTTAGAAAACCGGCCTGACTTATAATGGCCAGCGCAAAAGGCAGACAGACCATCCCGTGAAGTCCGGTGGAAAGACCCAGAATGTACCCCAACTGAAGCACTACCGTGAAAATGCAATTGCTAAGAAAAAGCCAGGCCCACTCACGCCACGGGCTTGGATTCGTGGCGGTGGTCGTCCGAACGGATGCGGGGCGCATGCTTTTGAATAGTAACCCTTGACAAGTTTGATGTAAATATTTCCCCGAACCGTTTCCGGCGGCGGAATGGGTGGATCGCAATATTTAGATTGTTTATCGCCGCGCAACCGGATTATTTTCAGCGGCAAATGGACGACAAAATTCCCTATCTCGACCTTGTGGCGCAACTGCGCCCGCTCCGCAAAGAACTGGACGCCGTAATTGCGCGAACGATTGACAACTGCTCTTTTTGCCTCGGCCCCGACGTGGCGCAGTTTGAAAAAGACTTCGCCAAATTCATTGGCGCGGAACATTGCGCCGGGTTCAACAGCGGTACCTCGGCGTTGCACGTGGCGATGTTGCTGCTCGGCGTCGGTCCCGGCGACGAGGTCGTCACCACGCCGTTCACGTTCGTCGCCACGAGCTGGGCGATTTCCTACGTCGGCGCGAAGCCAATCTTTGTGGACGTGGACGACGCCACCTTCAATCTCGACCCGAAGCTGGTCGAACGCGCCATCACGCCGCGCACCAAGGCCGTCATGCCCGTGCATCTCTACGGCCATCCGTTCGACCTCGATCCGATCCTGGCGATTTGCCGCAAACACAAGTTGCCGCTCATCGAAGACACCGCCCAATCGCACGGCGCGAAATACAAGGGCAAAACCGTCGGCACGTTCGGCGACATTTCCTGCTTCAGTTTTTACCCCGGCAAAAACCTCGGCGCCTGTGGCGAAGGCGGCGCGCTGTTGACCAACAACGCCGCCTTTGACAAACGCGCCCGTGCCCTGCGTGAACATGGCTCCACCGTGCGCTATTATCACGACGAAATCGGATATAATTACCGGATGGAAGGCATTCAAGGTGCGGTGCTCGGCGTGAAGCTGAAACATCTGGCGGGCTGGACTGCGGAACGCCGCCGCGTGGCGCATCGCTACCATGAACTGCTGGCGGACACCCCGCTGCAATTGCCGCGCGAGGCCGCCTGGGGCGAAAGCGCGTATCATCTCTACGTTGTGCGCCATCCGCGCCGCGATGATTTGAAGAAATATCTCGAAGCCAACGGCGTCGGCTGCGCGTTGCATTACCCGGTGCCGCTGCACCTGCAAAAGTGCTATGCCAGTCTCGGCCACAAGCCCGGCGATTTTCCCGTCGCCGAAAAAGCCGCGCGCGAATGTCTCAGCCTGCCGATCTTCCCTGAATTGACCGACCCGCAAATCCAGCGCGTGGCCGCAGTCATCAAGGATTTCTTCAAGAAATAGAACACGCGCCGGCATGCGGCCGCATTTCATTCAGATGACCGGGTATTCGCCTTGGAGCAACTGGCGGCGATGGCGTTGATACATGGCCAGCGCGGCACGAATGGCGTGACAGGCATCAATGCGCCCGTGAAAATCTTCCACCACCGGCAACTCGGCCTTTTCCAGTTCCTTGTAGATTTCAAAGAAATGGCGGATTTCCAGCAGCATGTGCGGCGGCAGTTGGGAAATGTCGTTGTAGTTCGAGAACATCGGGTCGTCGGCGTGCGCGGCGATGATTTTGATGTCCTCCAGGCCTTGATCAATCATGCGCAACATGCCGATGGGGCGCGCCTTCATCACGCACCCGGGCACCACCGGCTCCTGTGACAATACCAGAATATCCAGCGGATCGTGATCCTGGCAGTAGGTCTGGGGAATGAAACCGTAATTGCTCGGGTAATGAACCGCGCTGTGCAACATGCGGCTGATCTGAAGAAAGCCCGACTGCTTGTCCAGCTCATACTTGATCTTGCTCCGCATCGGGCACTCGATATAGGCATGGCACATTTCCGGAACCGAAGGCCCGGGCGACAGGATGTGGTAGGGATTGTTCGCGTTGCTGACCGGCAAAGCCTTTTCCCTTTTCGAGCGATTGATTTTAACTGCCGCTTTCGCGGCCCGCAGTTTACGTCCCATAATCATTAAAAGTAGTGAAACTTGGTAAATACACAATGACAAATCTAGCCTGTCGTTGCGGCAATCAGAATCTTTGCCCTTGGTGGTGAAAGTTAGGCCCGCTTCATGCCGCGCGCGGGCTTGCATTCGCCGAAAAAGCGGCTTAACTGAATCGCAAGCATGGAAGCCACACCGCCGGCGAACCAGACGAGCATCGCGGAAAAATTGCGCGCAATGGAAACGCTTTGGGCCGGCTCCAGCCGTGACGAGGCGCAATTCGAGCCCCCTGCGTGGCACGCCGAGGCCCTGCGCGACCGCGAAGAAAACATCAAAACCGGCCGGGAATCGTTCATGGATTGGGAAGCCGCCAAAAAGCAACTGCGCGAACGGCTCACATGAAAATCGTCATCTTGCCCTCAGTCCGGGACGATCTGGAAGCCGGCTTCCAGTTTTACGAACGCCAGCAGGAATTCCTCGGCGAATATTTTCTCGATTCGCTTTTCTCCGACATCGGCTCGCTGCATTTATATGCCGGAATTCACCCGAAGGCATTTGGCAATCACCGGCTGCTTTCAAAACGGCTTCCCTATGTCGTTTACTACACCGAAGAATCCGGAACGGTTTTTGTCAAAGCCGTTTTGGATTGCCGCGCTGATTCGAAATGCCATCGCCCAAGGTTGCGGTGAGCAATTCCAAAACTTTGTGTCTTGGTGTCTTCGCGGTTGGAAGTTAAACTGCCGGCATGTCGCACGCCGATTTTGTCCATTTGCATCTGCACACCGAGTATTCCCTGCTCGATGGCGCCTGCCGTCTGGACCGGCTGGTGGACAAGGCGCATGAACTGAAATTCCCCGCGCTCGCCATCACCGACCATGGCGTGATGTATGGCGCCGTTGACTTTTACAAGGCGGCGCGCGAAAAGGGCATCAAACCCATCATCGGCTGCGAAGTCTATGTCGCGCCGGGCAGTCGGCTGGAGAAAAAAACGAGCAGTGGCGGGCGCGATGTTTATCATCATCTCGGTTTGCTGGCCAAGGACGAGACCGGCTACAAAAACCTCATCAAGCTCACGACCGCCGCGCATCTGGAGGGCTATTATTACAAGCCGCGCATTGACAAGGAAATCCTGGCGGCGCACAAGGAAGGCCTGATCGCGATGTCCGGCTGTCTCGCGAGTGAAATTCCGGATTGGATCCTCAAAGACCAATTGGACAAGGCGCGCGACGCGGTGGATTGGTTCAAGCAGACGCTTGGCCCGGACAATTTTTTCCTCGAACTGCAAAACCACGGCATCGCGGAGCAGGCGAAGGTCAACAAGCATTTGATTCTGTGGGCGAAGGAATTCGGCCTCAAGCTCATCGCAACGAACGACGTCCATTACATCGAGAAAAGCCATTCGCACGCGCATGATTGCCTGATTTGCATCGGCACGCAGACGCAACTGGCCGAGACGAAACGGATGCGCTACGAGCCGGAGCAGTTTTATCTGCGCACGGCGGAGGAAATGAAGGCGCGCTTCGCCGACACGCCCGAGGCCATCAAGAACACACTCGAAGTCGCCGAGAAGTGCAACCTGGAGATTGATTTCAGCAAACTGCATTTCCCCGTTTTTGCGCCGCCGGAACATTTCACGCGCGAAGGTTATCTGCGCAAGCTGGTCGCGGAAGGATTATGGAAGCGCTACCGCCTTCGTGTAAGCGCCAAAGGCAAAGAATTTGAGCTCGACGATGTTGAAGATGCACCACTGTTGCCCACTTATCCTCGGCAAAAAGAACCGAAGAAAATTGGGGGTTATGACAAAGAAGATCCTGACGTCAAAAAAGCTTGGGAAGATGTCCGCGACCGTCTGCAACTGGAGCTCACGGTCATCGAGAAAACAGGTTTCATCAGCTATTTCCTCATCGTCGCGGATTTTATCCGCTATGGCCGTGAACACGGGATTGCCTGCGTGGCGCGTGGTTCAGCCGCTGGTTCGCTGGTTACATACCTGCTGGAAATCGCCAACGTGGACCCCATCCGCTACGGCCTGCTGTTTGAGCGGTTCCTCAACCCCGAGCGCGTCAACCCGCCAGATATTGACATTGATTTTGCGGACGACCGGCGCGCCGATGTCATCGAGTATGTCCGCGAGAAATACGGCCACGACGCGGTTGCCCAGATCATCACGTTCGGCACGATGGGTGCGAAGTCCGTCGTGCGCGACGTGGGCCGCGTGATGGGCTTGAGCTACGGCGAGTGCGACCGGCTGGCCAAGATGATTCCGTTCGATCTGAAAATGGATTTGACGAAGGCGCTCAAGCAATCGCCGGAATTCAAGGAGGCCTACGAAACCGAGGAAGTCACGCGCGAGCTGATTGACACCGCGCTCGTCCTTGAAGACATGACGCGCAACGCCTCCGTCCACGCCGCCGGGGTTGTCATCGGCGACCAGCCGCTGGTGAACCTGCTGCCGCTCAAGCAGGACGAAAGCGGCACGCTGGTCACGCAATACGCGATGGGTCCGGTTGGCGAGCTGGGCCTGCTGAAGATGGATTTTCTTGGCCTGAAGACGCTCACCGTCATCCGCAACACCTGCGAAATGGTCAAGCGCACCCACGGCATCGAGGTGCCGATTGACCATCTGCCGCTCGATGACCAAAAGACCTACGACCTGCTCAATCGCGCGGAAACGCTCGGCGTGTTCCAGTTGGAATCCGGAGGGATGCGCGATTTGTGCCGCAAGTTTCAAATCAGTTCCGTCGAGCACATCACGGCGCTGGTGGCGCTTTACCGGCCCGGCCCGATGGAACTGATTCCGGAATTCATCAAGCGCCGCCACGGGGAAATCGAAATCAAATATGAGCATCCGCTGCTCGAACCGATTGCGCGAGAGACCTACGGCATTTTGATTTATCAGGAGCAGGTGATGCAGGCCGCCCAGTTGCTGGCCGGGTTCACGCTCGGCAGCGCGGATTTGCTCCGGCGCGCCATGGGCAAAAAGAAGCTGGAGGAAATGGCCAAGCAGCGCGCCATTTTCGTCAAGGGCTGCAAGGAGCAAAACCAGATCCCCGACAAAAAGGCGAACGAGATTTTCGATTTGCTGGAAAAGTTCGCCGGCTATGGCTTCAACAAATCGCACGCCGCCGCCTACGCCATCGTCGCGTATCAGACCGCGTACCTGAAGGCCAATTATCCGGTTGAATTTTTCTGCGCAATGATGACCAACGATATGGCGGACACCGCCAAATTGAGCCAGTACATCAACGAGGCGCGCGCATTCGGCATCGAGGTGCTCGGCCCGGAGGTGAACGAGAGCTTGGTCCATTTTGCCCCGGCGCGCGATGGCAAAGCCATCCGCTTCGGTCTCGCCGCGATCAAGGGCGTGGGCGAAGTCGCGGTGGAATCCATTTTGAAAGCCCGGAACGAACGCGGAAAATTCACCTCGCTTTCGGATTTGTGCGAACGCGCGGACGGCCGCACGGTGAACCGGAAAACCCTCGAAGCGCTCATCAAAACCGGTGCGTGCGATGGCTTCGGCCAGACGCGCGCTACGCTGTCCGCGCAAATCGAACGTACTCTGGCCCGCGCCGCGAGCATTCTTTCCGACCGGCAGAAGGGACAAAGTTCGCTCTTCGGTGCGCTGGAGGAAAACGCGCCGCCCATGCCGGAGGCCATCAGCAACCTGCCCGAATGGCCGCAGCACGAACTGCTGGCGCACGAAAAGGAACTGCTCGGTTTTTATGTCACCGGCCACCCGCTGACGCCGTTCGCGCCGATTCTGGAAAAATACACGCTGGCGAACACCGCGAAGCTCGCGGAGCTGCCGAATCGCAGCCAGACGGCCATCGGCGGATTGATTGCGGCGGTGCAAAACGGCGTGTCGAAGAAAAGCGGCAAGCCTTACTCCATGGTCACGCTCGAAGACCTTGAAGGCTCGGTGCAGATTCTTTGCATGAACGAGAACTACGACAAATACCGCGGGTTGCTCGTGCCCAACAAAGCCATCCTGGTCATCGGTGAAGTGAACACCGGTGACGACCGCCCGAAGATTTTTCCGCAGGAAATCCTGCCGCTGGAGGATGCGCCAAGAAAATTCACCAAACAGGTTCATTTGCGGCTGCACACCGCGCACTTGAAACCGGAGCAGCTGGAATCCGTGCGCGAACTCGTGGCCGCGTATCCGGGCAAATGCCCGTTGCTCCTGTGTTTCATGCGTCCCGGCGGCGAAGTCATCTTCATGGACACCAACGAACGCTTCGGCGTCATGCCGTCGTTGAAATTGCAGCAGGAAGCCGACGCGCGTTTCGGCGAGGAAACGTACTACGCGAAGGTGGACACGACGCTGCCCGACCGCGCGCCGCGCCGCTGGGAGCGAAAGGCCGAATCCGGCAACGGCGGGGAATAAATAATCACGCCCGCCGCCCTTTGATTACCGCAAAAGGTCCACCATTACCTGGCTGGCGGCGACTGGTTTTCAACGGCGTCGCGGCTCTTAAAAATCGCCAGCCAAAAGGCTGAATGCGGCTCGATGCCGGCATTTTCCGGGCCAAGCCACCGGTATTCGGTCGGATGGTCGGGCAGAATTTCCGTTACCCCAACCAATTGAAGGTGCTTTTGCCGGTACTGGTCGAACCAGGCAAAGATGGACGTGTTGGTGAAAGTCAAACTTTGCTGCCAGGAAGTGTGAATATTGACAAAGACCACGTAAGCAGGATTGGCCCGCTCAATTTCCCGGATCATTTCGTCTTGCATGGCGGCGGCGTAAGGCTGCGGCTCCATCAGGGGATAGGTGCAAATATACCCTGTGGCCGAACGGCGATGGCTGTAGAAATAAATCTCCGGCTCGGATCCCATCACCAGAATTCGGGCATCCGGCGCACAATGAGACGCCAGATAACGACTGATTTCCACAGCCTCGGGAAATGGGCTGGCGGCATAGATGGCGCGGCAAGCCTGCACCGGAGTGAGGAAAAAGAAAATGTTCCGCCACTGAATCAACGCGCCCGCCACGGCCACGGCAAAAATTACCGAGGGGATGATCGCCGGGGAAAAGGAAAGTTCGCGCCGGGTCAAAATCCTGGAAATTGTATCGAAGGCCACTGCCGCCAGCAAGCCTGCCGCCGGGAGCATCTGGATAAAATAATGCTCCCGGAAGTACCAGCCGGGACAGACCGCGAGAAACGAGAAAAGAGAAAAGCTGATAATGAAAAACCGCCGGCGCGGCACGGATTGTTTGCCAAAGAGCAGCAGTGCGCCCATGACCGCCAGGCCCCACAAACCGGGGGCCGCCTTGCCTTGCTCCCAAACGCATTCCAGCATCCACAACATTGTCCCCCATCCGAAGGTGGAAATTGAGGTGTGAGCCCGGGCGTATTGGATGGTCCAGAACCAGAAGCGGTTAAAATCCCCCGTCAGAGCCAGAATCCCGCACATCAAGACAAAGGGCAACACCCCGCCCAAAGCTAACCAGCTCAGACGCAGGAACAAACGGTGCCCGCACCGGTTCCCCGATGACAGTTCGCACCACGCCACCCAAACCGCTGCGAAAAATCCGAACGCCGCGCCAGTCTGTTTCATGATCACCGCCAGTCCAAGGAGCAACCCGGCGGAAAAAATTCGCCAGGCTGAAGTATTGTCCTCCAGATTTTGCAGCAGGACAATGCCGGCCAGCGCCAGCAACATGACGAAGTGGGTTGCGTGCGCGGCCAGTCCAAGAATCGCCGGATTAATGGAAAGCAGGGCAAAGGTTCCCGCAGCCACAGCGCCTGCGGCATCTCCGTACAGGCGCCGCGCCAGCACAAAGACCAGCGCCGCCGTGGCCAGGTTGACCAGAATCACCCCCGCATGGATGGCGATGGTCGTTTGTCCAAACACCGCCATAATGAGCGCGTACGCCACGCAAGTGCCGGGCAATTTCAGCGCGACATTATAAGCGCCCTCGTAGGGAGTTACTCCCTGGAGTAGCAGCTGCCCGGCATAGGCATATTCCCCCTCGTCGCGCTGCAGCGGAAAATCCAACAAACGAATCCGAATCGCCGTCACCACGGCCAGGATCAGAAGCAGCCACAAAACCGCCCGGATTTTCCTAGCCGGCGGCGGACCTTCAATTGATTGTTCCGAACGATTATCCATGGGTGGCTGTGCTCCCAAACATCGTGTGGCAATACCGTAATTGCGACAAGAACAACATATTCATCTGCCGGATGGCATCGTAATTAGCGCCAGCGCAAAAGCCGCAGCGCGTTGCCAATCACAATCAAGTCCGACACGCCCATCGCCGCCGCGCACAAAATCGGGCTGATGAATCCCAGCGCGGCAAGCGGCACGCCGAGCGCGTTGTAAAAAAACGCCCAGAACAAATTCTGCTTGATCGTCCGCAACGTCGCCCGCGCCAGACCCAGCGCCTCCGGCACGGCCTCGATTTCCGATTTCAGCAGAATGATGTCCGCCGCCTCGCGCGCGAGGTCGCTGGCACGGCTCACGGCGATGCCGAGGTCGGCCTGCTCCAGCGCCGGCGCGTCATTGATGCCGTCGCCCACGAACGCCACGCGCTCGCCCTGCGCCTGAAGTTTTTTAACGAATTCCGCCTTTTGCTCGGGCCGCACCTCGGCAGCAACGTTTTCCGCCGTGATGCCGGCCTGATTGGCGATGCTGGCGGCGGTCAACGCATTGTCGCCGGTCACCAAAAACGTTTTCAATTTCTGCCGGTGCAATTGTTCAATTACAGCGTGTGCGCTGGGTTTCACCGTATCTTTGACGGCGAACAGGCCAGCCAGCGATCGCTCCACCGCCAGCCCGACAATCGTTGCGCCCTGTCGCGACCACTCGGCAATGAAATTTTCCCCCGCCGCCAAATCCACGCCGGTTTCTTTCAACCAACGTAATGAACCGAGCCGGACCATCTTCCATTCGCCATCCGCCATCCTCGCTTTGCCTTCCACGCCCGCGCCGCGAATTTCCCGCCAATCTTTCAAGTCAACTTTCTGAGCGGACAATTTAGCCATAGCTTGGCTGATGGGGTGGGTGGAGTTGCGGGCAAGGGCGGCGGCAATGGAATGTAGGACAGGCGCCCCGCCTGTCGCTGATTTCATTTCCGAATTTGAGTTAGAGACAGGCTGGAAGCCCGTCCTACTTTGCCAAATTTCCGCCACTTCCGGTTTGCCAACCGTCAGTGTGCCGGTCTTGTCGAAAATCACGACGGTGATTTTTCCGGCCTTTTCCAGCGCCACGCCGTCGCGAATCAAAATCCCGCGTCGCGCGGCAGCGTTGGCGCTGGCCATGATGGCGGCGGGCGTCGCCAGACCCATCGCACACGGACACGCTACAATCAAAACCGCAGCGGCAATGATAAATCCCGCCGCCGAACCGGTTGGGCACATGACGTGCCAAAGGAACGGCGCGAGCAAGTCGTGAATATGTTTTGCCGATTCAGGCAGGAAACCCCACCACAACGCGGCAATGACCGCAATGGCCACAACGACCGGCACAAAGACGCTGCTAACCCGGTCGCCGAGGCGCTGGATGTCGGCGCGGCTGGTCTGGGCGCGTTGTACGGCGGCGATGATGTGAGCCAGTGCGGTGCTTTCGCCGGTGGCTGTCACGCGCATGACGAGTCGGCCATTCAAATTCACCGTGCCGGCATAAAGTTCGCTGCCGGCCTTTTTGTCCACCGGCACCGATTCGCCGGTGAGCATCGCCTCGTCCACGGCGGAGTTCCCTTCGGCTGCCGCGCCGTCCACCGGCACGCGGTCCCCGGGGCGCAGCACGACCAGATCGCCGATTTTCAGTTCGGCGACGGGGATTTCAACTTCCTGTTGGTGGGGCGAGACTCCCGGCGAGCCGCTCATGGCAACTGGACTGCGAAACGACTCGCGGGGACGCTCGCCCCACCTTGAAACATTGGTTTCCAATCTTCTGGCGGTTTGCGGCGCGAGCTGCAGCAATTTTTCCAGGGCCCCCGACGCACGCGCACTCACGCGGGCCTCCAGCCAGTGGCCGAAGCTGATGAGTGTGATGATGGCGGCGGCTTCCATGAAATAAAGATGACCGCCCAGGCCGCCGAGCAACGCCCAAGCGCTGTAGCCGAACGCGGTGGTCGAACCGAGCGCGACGAGCGTGTCCATGTTTGAGTTGCCGATTTTGAGCTGGTTCCATGCGCCGCGATAAAATTTTGCCCCGGCAAAAATCTGAACCGCGCCGGCCAGCGTAAAAGCCAGCCATTGAAACCACGGCGTCATGGCGAGATGGAAAACCCATTCGCCAATCATCAACGCGGCGGTGATGGTAACGCCGAGCCAAAGATTGATTTGCCAGTTCGCGGGTTTGGTTTCGCCGCCAGCGGAAGTACCGGTCTGGATTTCCTTCGCCGTGTAACCGGCATTCTGAACGGCCTCGATGACGGCGGAAACGTTTTGCTCCGCGCCGGAATTCCATCGCACCGATGCGCGTCCGGCATCCAGAAGCACCGTTGCGCTGCGGACGCCGGACACGCCTTGAATCGCCTCGGTGACATGTCGCGCGCAGTTGTTGCAGTTCATGCCACCGACCAAGAGTTCGGTCGCGCCGGAGATTTTCGGCAAATCAGATTTGATTGTTGGGTGTGCGTCCATCTTCACCACAGCCAGAGCGTATCGCGCCTCTCCGGTTTTGTCGAATTTCGTTCCGGAAATGAAGCGTTGGAAATCAAATTCCAAGCAACCATCCGGAATGGTGCGGGCAACGGCTATGGGATGGATCCCAGATGGTCGAGAAATTCGTAGCGGTCCCGGTGCTGGTCCGGAGCGGCGCTGGGGTTGGCTGCAAGATGCATCACCGGATAACCGTTCTGGCTGGTGTAGGCCGGCCAGGGCGGCAAGCCCCGCCCGTTCGGATCGCCCGTCTTCGCAAAATTAGTCCAGTAGTCCGCCATCAGTTCCGATACCATCTGATCCTGTGGTCGCCACGGCAGATGTTTCGAGGAGAGCACCCGGAAGACGAACTCGATTTCACAGGCATGTGGCGCCGTCGGTTCCGCGCCCAGCTTGGCGTTCGTCGGCAACGGCAAAGTCTGGTCAAACTCATACCGGAACACCGGAGCTGCGCCGGTCGCAAGCTGCATTTCGAGCCATTTCCAGGTGGAGTACGCAATGAACCGGTCCCCGGCAAAATCCTGCGCCGCCCGCTTGGCCTCGGCATCCGTGGCTGCCGGATAGAGTTTTAGAAATGACTCCGAGTTGGTGCCGAACCGGGCCTGGGCGCGCTGGACATAGTTTTTGACGGTCGGCGTGTCGTTGGTGAAGTAGGATTTGAAGTTGCCTTCATCCCGATTCCATCCGGCCAAAAGCGGCACATGGCTTTGCTCGCCGGCGGCGTAGATGGAAAGACAGTTTGTCGGCAGGAAATAGCCATCGATGATGGGCCGGAAACTCTCCCGCGGCTGCTTCAGTGCCGCCCGGAGCAGATATTTGGCCGGCATGGCCCGCAATGTTCCGAGCGAGGTGGTGCTGAACGCCTGCTCCCCGAATTTCATCCCCGTAGCTTCGGCCTCGACGCGTGACTGCGGTGGATGGATGTCATGGAAAAACGCGCCGCTCTCGCCGATGGCGCGTTGGAACAGCCCTTGCGCCAGCGGCGATGCCATGAGCGCGCTGACCGAGATCGAACCGGCCGATTCGCCAAAAATTGTGATGTTGTCAGGGTCACCGCCGAAGGTGGCGATGTTCTCCTTGACCCATTTCAGTGCGGCGATCTGGTCCAGCTGCCCGTAGTTGCCCGAAGCATTGTGCTCGGACTCCTGGGTGAGCTCAGGATGCGCAAAAAAACCAAACACCCCCATCCGGTAGTTCATGCTGACCACCAGCACGCCCTTCTTTGAAAGGTTCCCGGCGTCCTGCCGCGGCTCAGAAGAAGATCCCGCAATGAAACCGCCGCCGTGGATCCAGACCATTACCGGCAGCTTGCCTGGCGGACGATTTGCCTCCGGCATCCACAGGTTAAGATACAGGCAGTCTTCGCTGGGCCCGTCGTCGTGGAAGACCATGTCATCGAAGATGCGGCCCTGCATGGCGCGCGGCCCGTAGTCAACGGCGCGGCGAACCCCGGTCCAGGACGGAGCCGGCTGCGGCGCCTTCCATCGCAGCGGGCCGACCGGCGGTGCGGCATAAGGAATGCCCTTGAACGTGCGCACCTTGCCGTCGGGGCTGACCACCCCTTCCAGCACGCCATTGGCGGTGCTGACCTGCACGGTGCGCAACGATTGCGCCGGCACGGCCTGTAGTCCGAGCAGCAGCGCAAACAGCATGGCCCCCATCTGTCGATGAAACTTCATATTTTTTCCTCTGAGGTCGCGTGGAGTAATCCGGATACCAGATTAAAAATTTCCAATTTATAATTTTAGCAAGTTGGCGGAAGGGGTCGCTTTTGAACCCATTTTGCCATCTGGTGATAAAGACCACAAGGGTGGATTCGTCCCCCCTTGAATGATCTGTCGGACAGACTCACCGCCTGTTGTTTACGCAACAAAATGACCAGGACCAAGCTTGCTGACAAGCTTGGTGTGAGCTTAGGCACCCTCAAAAACTGGGAACGGGGTCGAACAAAACTGCAAAACAATTTTGGCCTGGAATCCGGTCTTGGTTGGCAAATTGAACAGCTTTAATTCATCGAGAAGAGTAACGCCAACACAAGAAGATGGCCATTCACTCGTTCAGAATGTCAAAAATCCCCCGAATCATACGAACCCTGTAATAGTTGAGGCGTCAACAAGTTCATCTCTTTATCAGTAGTGTTCTCCGAGGACGAATCCCCATGAAATATAGCGCACCCGGAAAGGACACACTCAACCAGGACAAGCAGGCAATAAACCCGTAGCGCCTTCATATCACATTTGGAGCTTCGGAATGTTTCGAGTTGATTTTGGAGAGAGTTGTCTGGCCGGGTTACTTTTATGAACCACCCATGAGTTGGTCCGAGGACTGGGGCGAGCCTGCCGGCAATATTGATGTTCAGCCGGCTGCGTTTTCAGGATGAAATCCATCACGATGCCCTGGGTGACGTAATGTTCCCGGAGCGACGGGGGCAGGGTGGAAAAATCCCGGACCCATTCACGACACGCGGGTGCGCCGCAGAGGCATCGCATGGTGAAGGAATGTTCCTCCATCGTGGTTGAATAATCGTAACGGATTTCCTGTCCTCGGTGAATTTTCCGCAAGGCCACGAGGTTTTGGTTTTGCCGGATGCCGGCGTTGGGTTCGCAGGAATGGTTGACGAATACGCCGGGAGGTTGGGTGTCAATGTATCGGTCAGGACCGATCTGGATGGCCATGCATTCCCGCGGTCCGCGCCGTTTGGTTTCAGCAAAATCAATGATGGGCCCCTCGATGGCCAGGATGATTTCTCCCGGCATCAAATCGCGGCTGGCAAACACGCCCAAGCCGACGTCACAAGTCCGGATGTGGAACTTTCCGGTCGCGTGGCTTGCGTTCAACCACCCGACGCGAGGAGATGAAGGAGCGGGCGGCGATTGAAATGTCGGTTCAGCAATCATGTTCGGTGGGGGGCAGGCGTTTTTATGGGCCAGATTACGGGTGCGAGCCTGATCGCTTCCCGTTCTTGTCCGATGGACGCCGTTTAGCTATGAGCCGGGTTGGCGGTCGCGGATTTGGCCTGCGACAGCTTCAATTTTTCGCCCACAAAGATGCGGTCGCTGGACAGATGGTTTGCGGTTTTCAGGGCCTTGACGGTCGTTCCGTGGGCTTTGGCAATGCGGCTCAGGGTATCGCCGGATTTGACCACATAAATACCACGTGCCTGATGCGCAGATGCCTTATGAACCTCTTTCGCCGGCAATGGCTCGGGGGCGGGCGTAATGGCCTGCGGGAGCGGAGTTGGTCCCGGCTCCGGCAAAGTGACATTTTCGGGCAGACTGGTGGATTGGGGGCTTATCCAATTTGTTTCCGCCGCCGTTTCCGCCTGCGCCATTGGTGTTGGCAATGGATTTGTCGCCTGTCGCGGCGTCCGGAGATCTGGCCGGACAACCGGTTGAATGGCCACTTCCGCTGACGGGGTTTGCTGGGTCCGGCAACCCTGAATCAACACGCCCATAATCAAAATGGTGGCGGTGATCAATGTGGCATAAACGCCCGCGCGGAATTGCTTGCGTCGCCGGGCGTCTCTTTCCGCCAGCAGCACTTTCGGTAAGCCAAATGGATTTGCCATGGTGTAAATCTTTCTTTTATTGCCTTATCAGCACGCGTGACATCACGCGTCTCGCCATGCTTTAGCAAGCCGATTGCCATCGCCCGGAATCGGTTTGTAACAATCTTGAAACCAGAATATTATGAAAGAACAGCCATTCTTCAGGTGGCGGTGGCCCGACCGCTTAAATCGCGTTCTGCGCATTTTCTGCACCGGCTTGCGCGCGACATGTGCAACCTAGATCGAATACAAAATCCGGCTTTCTTTGCATGGCGGTTCGCCGGATGATGGATGGGCAGTCTATAAACATCCTTTATGGCAACGGAAAATATTTTGGCGAAGGCAATCGGCCAGGACGAATCTCAGATGGCCGCAGTGGAGAAGCAAGACCTGCTGGCGCGTCTGCTGGGCCGGCTGGCGCACGAAATCCGCAATCCGCTCAGTTCGCTTGACATTCATGTACAGTTGCTTGAGGAAGACCTCGCCAAGCTTGCGCCGGAAACTAGGAAACCATTGAATCCCAGGCTGGAAATCATCCATGGTGAGCTGCATCGCCTCGAAAGCATCGTGGAGCGCTTTCTGCGGCTGGCCGGGCCGTCGGCGCTGGAATTGGAACCGGTGAAAATCCCCAAAATCGTCGCGCACGTCTGCGATTTGCTGCGCGCTGAAGCCTCCACGCGGCAGATCGAGATCACCTCGCAAATTGAAAACGATCTGCCATCCGTCACCGCCGATCCTGTCCGGCTGACGCAAGCGCTGATGAACCTTGTCATCAATGCCGTGCAGGCGGTTGAAAAAAACGGTCGGGTGCAGGTTAGCGCGACAAAGTCCACCACAGGCGATACCCTGGTTTTGCAGGTGCAAGACAACGGTCCCGGTATCCCGGCGAACAAGCTGGAGGAGGTTTTTGACCCGTATTTTACGACCAAGCCGGAGGGCATCGGGCTTGGGCTTTGGATTGCCCGGCAAATTGCCGTGGCGCACGGCGGCACCTTGCGCACCGAAAACGCGCCCGTCGGTGGCGCCATCTTCACTTTGTTGCTACCCTTGATCCGAAAGGAAAAACCCGGTGGATAAATCAAAAATTAAAATTTTGGTGGTGGACGACGAGCAGGGCCTTTGCGCCGGCCTGCAGGAGGCGCTGCAACGGGAAGGCCACCAGGTGGACGCGGTAACGGACCCGCAAGCGGCATTGAAACTGGCCACGGAGAACCTCTACCACCTGGTCATCTCGGACATCAAAATGCCGGGACTGAGCGGGATCGAATTGCTCACGCGCGTGCGTGAAAAACATCCCGACACGCTGTTCATTCTCATGACCGCTTACGGCACGGTCGAAAGCGCGGTCGCCGCGATGAAACAGGGCGCGTATGATTATTTGCCCAAGCCGATTGACATGAAGCGGCTGCGTGCGCTGGTGCAGAAAGCCATGGAATTTCAAGCCGTGGTCGCGGAGAACAACGAACTGCGCCTGCGCCTGAAAAAACGTGCCTCGCCCGGATTGCTGATCGGCGAAAGCGAACCCATGCAGTCCGTCGCGCGACTCATCGGGGAGGTGGCGAACAGCGACGTGACGGTGCTCATCGAAGGCGAGAGCGGCACCGGCAAGGAAATCGTCGCCCGCTCGATTCACGCCCAAAGCCCGCGCTCGAGCAACCCGTTCATCTCCGTCAACTGCGCCGCGCTGGCCGAACAATTACTCGAAGCCGAGCTGTTCGGCCACGTCAAAGGCGCGTTCACCGGCGCGGTGGCGAACAAACCCGGCCGCTTTCAACTGGCGGATGGCGGCACGCTGTTTCTGGACGAGATCGGCGACCTCTCGCCGAAGGGCCAGGGCGATTTGTTGCGCGTGCTCGAAGACAATGCCTTTCGCATGGTCGGCGGCTCGGAGTTGATTCGCGTCAATGTTCGCATCATCACCGCCACGAACAAAAAACTTCAGACGGCGGTCGCAGAAGGAAAATTTCGCGAGGACCTGTTTTACCGGCTGCAAATCGTTCCCATCGTCGTGCCGCCTTTGCGGGAACGCGCGGAGGACATTCCGCTGCTGGTTGACAGTTTTTTTGAGTATTTCACCACCAAACACAAGCGGCGCCGCAAGCGCATGTCCGCCGAGGCGCTGCAAATCTGCCAGCGGTTCCCCTGGCCGGGCAATGTGCGGCAACTGCGCAACACCATCGAGCGGCTGGTCATCACCTGCCGCGAATCGGTGGTCGGCGTGGAGCAACTGCCGGATTTTCTGCGAGAATATGATCAAAAATCCACGACGTTTACAGTGCGGCCCGGCATGCCGTTGGCTGAGGTGGAAAAGCTGCTGATCCGCCAGACGCTTACGCACGTGACCAGCAACCGCGCGGAGGCGGCGAAGGCGCTCGGTATCAGCCGCCGCGCCCTGCAATACAAGCTCAAGCATTATAGTCTGCTGGATCCGGGCGCCGAACGGGCGCCGGAATAGTTTTTTGCGTGTTGCACTTCGGCGCCACCGGCGCGTGCAGCAATTGCGCAAAAGGGGTAATTGGTCCGGCGCGCGATTTTCGCTCCTCCGTCGCAACTCATTGAATTCAAAGCGGTTCACGTCTTCAAAAGACCTCTGGCATGCCTCCTGCCTTACAACTGAATTGGTTATTTTAAACCACAACTATAAACACGAAATATAAATTATGAGTGAAACCATGATTCCTGCACCAATGCCTGCGAATGCCAATTGCAATTGCGCTTCGAAGCCCGAAACCAAACCCGCCACGACTGCGGCAACATCACAACCGGCGCAAGCCAAGGCTTGCGTCAACACGAATGCCGCGACCAAAGCGAAGCGCCCCGCGCGCAAACAGCACTGAACCACTTCAAAAGGTCACGCGTCTGCCTGACCGTTGAACACAGAAACCGGCACCGGACGGAGGAACACGGTGCCGGTTTTTTACTTTTGGAGGATGACGTAGTTGCACATTCGGAAACCATTTCCGTGCAAAGGTTGCACCTGGATCGCGCCGTCGCTTTTTCCAAAAGCGCAAAACCAGCGCTGGAACAATTCATTGGATTGAATTGCAAGAAGTTATGATTTGTACCGCCCCGCTGGTATGAAATTAGCAATCACACAAATATGAATGAATTATTGCAGAATCTCCTGAAACTTCAGACGCTGGAATTCGACGTGATCGTTGACCCGGAAATGGAAAAAGAGGTCAACGAACTGCGCGCCCGGATTGCGCCGCCGATTCTTGCGCACTACGACCGCCTGCTGGCGCAAGGTAAAAAGGGCCTGGCCGCCGTTCGCAACCAGGTTTGCACCGGCTGTCATATCCGCGTGCCGCGGGCCTTCGTGCTGGCCCTCATGCATGGGGACGATATTCAGATCTGTGAGAATTGCGGGCGCTATCTTTTTTTGCCTGAACAAACCGAACCGGAAATTCCAAGCGCTCGCACGGCCGGCAAAACTTCCGTGAAGCCGGGCCGGCGCAAAGAGCTTTTGCATGCCGCCTGAAAGCACAACGAAGGCGATGCCAGAGGGTTCACTGGCGGATTTTACCCGGCTCGAACTGATTGTGCTCCCATTGCGGGAGCGAGACGCGGCAGGAATCATCGGTGAATTGAGCCGGGTTTTGCGGGAACAAGACTGTGTGCCGGATGTTCTGCCCTTCTATCAAGCGGCGCTCAACCAAGAGTTGCTCTCCAACTCCGCCAACGGCTTCGGAATTGCCGTTGCCCATGCGCGTTTGGGCGGAGTGAAACATCTGCAATTCGCCCTTGGCCGTGCAGCCCAACCAATCATTTGGGGCACCAAAGGTTCATGGCCGGTACAACTGATTTTTCTCCTCGCTGTTCCAGCCACCGACGCCGCCTCCTATTTGCATCTGCTCTCCAGTCTCGCCCGATTGGGCAGGAACCATGAAACTTTGGCGGAACTGATCGTCGCATCCGACACCTCCAGAGTGCTAGCCGTACTCAGAAAAATCCGGCTGCAATAGAAAGCCGGCATTTATCGACTTTATGATACTGGATTTTCAAAGTGGCTTCTCGGTCATTTACTACCCTGCCGCAATTAGGAGTCTCTGACGAAAGTGGAAACCCAACCAATTCCAGACAAACCACTCCGGCCACCTCGCGGAAACATGATCCTCCAATCTAATTCACATCATTAGATTGGCGGAAGGGGTGGGATTCGAACGGGGTCAGGGGATTTTTCCAAAATCCACTACTCCGCAATTACCACCCCACCACCAGAGGCGAACAGCCTCATAACTAACGAACGCCAATAGAATCAGGCATTCTTGCGCGTTTGTCAAGCACTCGACATTACGCACCAAATACCAATCAACTACCAAATGTAACCCGGCGGGACATTGTTCCCATGGCAAAACCAACCCCGCCAATGTTTCGCATGCTTCCTCACAATGCACATACCCGATTCGCTCAATCAAAAAAGCCATCTCCGGTCTTCTTGATTTCCAAAACACCTCTCGGCATTTGTTAAAAATGCTTCGTCTTGTTTCGGCTGAAAACGTGTTCGGCCGCCCCTGAATAACCGCCAACGCCTTGGCATAATCGTGACCGGCCAAAGCACTGGCAAAAGCATCTCCTTCCGGGCTGCCAGCTATTCGAAAGCCAATCCGGCCCAGGCGGGTTGCTGTTTTCGAGAATGTCTTGCCGCCGATAGATGAGGCCGCTCTTTGGCTGTCTTTTCGTATTTCTTCAATATCGGCCTCGGCGAGACAGAACTCGTATACAGTGTCTAAAACAAACCTGATGGAATCATTTTGACCCTCTATGAATTCCAATATATTTGCATTGATCAAGCGCTCAACGGCTTCGCCAGGCGGACGAACAGGGTCAAATCTAGGAACACCAGACAGTTTGTCGACCGAAACATACGTTTCCCCTCCTGAATCGATACATTTAGCGATTTCGATCATCACCCTCCAAAGCAATTCTTTAGAAAGCCGGGAAGAGGAATCTACTTCCTGTCCCAAACGACACAGCAGCCACAACTCGATAATCTCATCTCGTGTGTTCGGCAGCTTGGGCGTGCTTCCCGCCTTAACAATATCGACCCAGGCCCTCAACGTTAGCGGGTGCGTCAACTCCTGTCGGACTTCCTTCGGAGCGCTATCGAGAGCGCTTTCCTCAAGACCAAATGAATTCCAAGCCAGCCTCAGTTCGTTGGGTGAAAACCTTTCCGGCAAGGTATATCCTAAAATCCGATTTTCAGGCTGTGTCTTCTGCTCATCCGACTTTGATGCCGACTTGCGGGCATTAGATTTTGGAGGAGCCACCCATCGTTCCCAAGATTTGTCGGAGCACCGGCGCCAAAAATCAGGCCTGGATGAAACGATCAAAATACTTGCTCGGCCAACGGCTGATTCCAGCCAGAATTTTAGCGCCCGCCCCACGTTCTGGGAATTTCTAACCTCGTCCAGACCATCAAGCACAACAGTTAGAACGCCAAGAGACGAAATCGCTTTTGCCAAAGCGACTTCCTCCTGCATTTGAAGCGTGGAAGAGAGAACCCCCTGCAGTTTCTCCATCACGGCGCGGACCAGAGCATCGTCCGATTGAAATCCACAATCCCTGGCTTGCATCAATAGGACTGGCACACTTGCCCCTGATGATTCGGCAAAGGCGCAAAGCAGGCTTGTTTTTCCAACTCCCGAATCATTGACGACAGGAATCAACCGGCATCCCTTGTTTGAGCCGAATGCCTCTCGCCATAATTGCTTTAACTGAACATCGGCTTCGCGCGAAACGTAATGTTGTGGGTCGTAACGTCCTTTTGATTTGAAATCACTAATGACCGCTTGGCTTGCCAGATTGCAACTTGTCACGATGGCCGCGCTCGAAAGCCGGGAAAATGGGATTCCCAGATGTTCGTATCTCAAGTCCTGATATTTTTCATCGAGAAAGCCTGAAAGCTTTCGACCGTCATAAATCGCCCAAGGTTTAGTTTTAGCAGCCGTGCGAACTCTCTCCTCCCAATCGATTGTTTTATCCTTTGGTCCCTCGCGATCTACATCGCGTGGAAGCGCTATGGACTCCTTGAAAAGTGACGTCGGCCCGGACACCAGCCACAGGTCGCCATCGCCCACGGCCTTTTCAATGGCGGCGTTCACAACTTCGGCGCTCGCCTTCGGCACTTGCTGTCCTTCGTTGTATCCGCCGCGATCCACTTGCACGACCTTGCCGCCGGTGAAATGCGCCTTGAACTCCGACAGCGGCAACTCCGTTTTCGTTTCCCACAATCCCGGCAATATCCCTTTGCGCAGCAACGCGCCAGGAATTTCCACCAGTTCCGCCGACGTGCTCAACACGACTTCCAAATCCGGGTCTTTCAATGCCTCTTCATCGGGGCGCGTGCGCCGCCGAGACGATGCGCGGCAGCACTTGGGACTGGCCGCGGATTTCGTGTGGCAGCAGCGTGTTCAGTTTCTGGAGCTTGTTAAGTTTGTTTGTGTCTATTGTTTTATTCATCCCTGAACTTTTACACGGACTGCCCCTGCACCTTGTGTCGCACATACACCGATGATTTTTTCCTTCTGGCAGAGTGGGCGCGTAATGCAGCGAATGAATCGCTGACCGAAACATAAAAACAAAACAACGCGTATGAAGATCATCAAACACATCCATCCGAAAAACCGTTCGCGGCTGCCGTCTCTCCTCGTGGCCGCCGCCGTCCTCGCCCTCAACACCCTCCCGGCGCTCGCACAGTCCACAACCTTCAGTTCCACCGACCTCAAGACCGGCATCAGCAACAGTCTCGCCGTAATCATGATGTTTGGCTTCGTCCTTGGCATTTCGTGCGTCATCTACGGCGGCTTCGCCATCCGGCGTGGCGACGTGGACCAGGGCAAGATGTCCATCATTGGCGGCGCGATCATCGCGGCTGCTCCGGCGGTCATTTTCGCCTTCTTCAAAATCTTCGGCCTCGATTCCAACAGCGCCGTCGGCGTCGGCACCTTCTGAACTTGCACCGCTCCAACCCCCAACCGCCCACGAGCATGAAATCCGAACTCCGCTTCACCGATACCAACGCCGCGTCCGATCCATGTTTGTTTTCAGTAATGGCGTTGAACGCGTCCTGCCAGGTCCGTTTTGAAACCCCCGAATCGGTTCCGGCGAGATAGGCCTTGGCGATCTGGAGGTTCAGTTGCGGTTGGCGGATGGATTCATTCCGGGCGTTGAGCAGCGACGTGGCCTCGGCGCGATTTCTCGTGCCAGTGCTTTCCTGCTTCCGGGTTTCAGTGTCTTCGATGTAGAACATGCCGCCGCGTTTGCGGCGGTAGAGGATGTAACGACGTTTCATAACTCAGACTTTCTTTGTCCGATGTTATGAAGCCGCACGCGGCTTTTGGTGTGTCAGACACACCAGACGGGCGGCGAATCCCGTCGTCGCGAGTGATTGCCGAGTTTTACCGGAGCAGTTGTTGAGCAGCAGCCCGGTATTGATTTCACTGGCACTTTCACTGGCACTTGCCTCCTCTGGTTTCGCCATCCTGTTGAAAATCAACAGGTTAATGATGGCGGAAGGGGTGGGATTCGAACCCACGGTAGCCTCGCGACTACGCCTGATTTCGAGTCAGGTGCCTTTAACCACTCAGCCACCCTTCCACTCGCATTGATTTTGTTATGTTAAATGCTGGTTATTTCATTTCATAACTTGCGTTTTCTATACTGCTGTTCTATACTATGTGCATGAAGACCAATTCATCAGATAATACAGAACCACGCTGGCAAAAAACGCCCGTGGCGAACCTAGTCCGCCACGTTCAATCAAGCAACTATTATGCGCGAATACGCGTTCGCGGCAAGCTCATTTGGAAATCGCTCAAAACCGACCGAATCAGCGTCGCCAAATTGCGTCTTGGTGATTTTCACAAAGAGGAGCGGCAGCGCGCAGCGGCGCAGACGGCGGTTGCGCGGGGGAAAATGACTTTTGCCGACGCCCTGCAAACCTACCGTGAGCGGTTAAGCGGCGACCAGTCACTCAAGGAGCGAAGCAAAGCCTATCGGCGGGAACGAATCACGGCGTTGCTGAAATCGTGGCCTGACCTCAACCAACTGGATGTTGCCCAAATCTCCAAAGCCGATGGTTTGGCCTGGGCCGCGCGATTCGGGAAAACCGCCAGCCCGTCGGCCTTTAATAATACCATCGGGACATTTCGGCTCGTTTTGGACATCGCGGTTGAAGCAGGTGCGCGATATGACAATCCGGCCATCCACATCAAACGAAAAAAAATCCGGCTGAAGCAATTGCAGCTTCCGAGTCAAAAGCAGTTCGTTGAATTGATAAACACAATCAGGAACGGAGACGGCGGCTGGGCGGAACGCTGCGCCGATCTCGTGGAATTTTTGGCATACAGCGGTTGCCGAAAAGGTGAGGCTGCGCGCGTCAATGGTCGGGACTGTGATTTTGAAAAAGGTGAAATCGCAGTTTTAGGCGACCCTGCCACCGGAACAAAAAATTGGGAAATTCGCCGTGTCCCCATGATTCCCGATATGCGCCGGCTATTACAACGGCTGCAAATGGAACGCGGTGAAACGGAATTTTCAAGCAAACCAGTCATGCTCGTTCACGAATGTCAGGGTGCGATTGATACGGCCTGCACGAAGCTGGGCATCGTCCGCATCACGCATCACGATTTGCGTCACCTGTTCGCCACGCGCTGCATTGAATCAGGTGTTGATATTCCGACCGTCAGCCGCTGGCTCGGCCATAAGGACGGCGGCGCGCTGGCGATGAAAGTTTATGGGCATCTACGTGACAGTCATTCTACTGCAATGGCGCAAAAAGTTCGTTTCGTTGAAGGCGAGTAAAGCAAAGCGCAACCAACAGACAAATTTCAACCGGTAAACGGATGCGTAAATTTTGGGTTTCTGGTTTGCCGTCCAAACATTTGCTTCGGTCAGTCTTGCTTAAGAAATGACTGGCATCAAACCCGACAGCCTTTAATCGTTTAAAATTATTGTTGTTCGTGTCCAGTGAGATGGCTGCGAAACACTTCGATCAGCCCGCGCCTGGTCACCCCAGCCAATCGCTCGCCGACAAGCACAGTCAGCGCGTGCCGGACGCTCATCTGCAACAACTCCCAGGGACGAAAAGCCAAGGTCAAACTGAAAACGGTTATGCGGCAGTTTTCCAGAGCCGAGCAATAAATTTTGTGCGTAGCCTACCCCCATCGCACCCACAACCGTCGTCAGATAGCCGACGGTAAGTTCTGGCGGAGGTGTTCCGCCCCAATACTGTGCTCCGTCCACGCCTCGTTGCTCGGCTTCCGCTGCCGCTGCTGCTCTGAACTGGCGTTCAGCATCAGTGGCGGTCTCATACCGGATTCCTTCCACACTGATTCTGCCCCTGCACCAAGGACAGGGAAGCCCAGGTCCATAACGGCCAATCTCACCAATTTGTTCCCGGAGGATTCCATTCTCGGCGCGCATTTGCACCGCGAAGTCGAGAACGGGCACAAGATAATGCGAAGCCATATCACCCAAACCGCTCCGGGCTGACGCCGTTGTTCACCGCCTTGACGATCATCTTGTGTTCCTGAATTGGCGGCAGTCGGCTGATGCGGGCGTTATAGGTGTAACACTCGTCGTCCGTGGCGATGAGGCAGTCGGCTTCGGTTTTTCCCAAATCTTGCAAGGCGAAATAACGAAGGTGTCCGTTCTTCAGCATATATTTTCCCGGCAAATCCTTTTGCGGATACACCACCAGCGGTTCCACCAGCCCGACCTCTGGGATGGAACCGATAATCGCCTTGAACCGATAGGTAGCCTTCTCCTCGGCTTTAACCAACCGCATCGGCAAAATGTTTTCCAGTGCCAGCCGGATTTTTCGCAGCTCAAATCCAATTTTCATTTCGCTCATGATCCGTTTTTTGTTTGAGGTGAAAGTTTGGCCGATAGGTATTTCGGCATCGTCGGCAGTGCTTCCGCCCGGAGCAACGTGTAAAAATTCTCGTCGGCCAACAGCTTGTTGAAGGCCGTCACGATGAAACCCAGCCTTGCATCACACACCTTCGCCTTTTTGATCATCAGCTTTTGGCGCTGGCTCTCCTTGCGATAGGAGTTGACCATGCTTTCGATGCTGGTTTTGGGCTTTACCGCCGATGACCTGCCACCCCGTTGCTTGCCGTTCCGCCGCCGGCTTTCAATCAGACCTTTGACATATTTGAGAGATTTGTAATCAAGCTGCTTTTCCTCGTAGGCTTTCAGCAGTTCACGCTGCGTTTCCGGTGTGTCCGTCTTGGCGATGTCCACCGCCACCCAGAGCGGAATCTTTCCCATCACGGCGGCTTCCAGCAACCGTTCTTCGCCCGCATTTTTCAGGCTCAAATATCCCCGCACCAGGTTGTCGCTCACATCCAACTTTTTGCTGATTTGATGGACGTTGTTGCCCAGCGTTTTCAGCCGTTCGATTTCGCGGATTAAATCCATCGGCTTCGGATAACGCCGCGCGATGTTTTCCACGAGGCTGCAAATCAGCAGTTCCTGCCGGGTTAGCTCCTTCACTTCGGCGGGAATTTCTTTATGCCCCAGCGCCTTGAAAGCTTCCATGCGCCCCTGTCCACAAATCAGGTCATATTTGAAAACATCCGTCTCGCTCGCCGGCCGGCGGCTCACCTGTATCGGCACTTTCAGGCCGACGTTCTTGATGTTTTGGACGATGATTTCAAATTTTTTGGGGTCCCGGTGGCGCGGATTCACGACGAAAATCTGCTCAATCGGTATCAGTTGCAACTCGTCGCTCATGTGAGTTCCTCCAGCTTCACCCGCTCCGCCATGCCAAAAAATGCCTCCAGCGTGTCGAATCGGTAGGTATCCAAATGGATGCCGTTGGCTTCCGCCACCCGCAGGTTTTCCCAGGTCATGTCCAGCGCCGGCAAAATATAATAGTCCCGGATGCCTTCATTCGTGGCGTCCATTCGCACGGCAATCGTGATGTCCGGCCGCGCACTCGCGTCCAGCCGGATCAGCCATCGCGACGAACCCGCGCCGGTTTCCGTGTGCCGGCACAGCACGATGGACACGCACATTTCACCGTTCACGTCCAGCAGTTCAGTTTCACGATTCCAGACCGCCGCCGCGCCGAGGTCGGAAATATTTTGGACGACTTCGGCGACAAGCTCCGGGTGACGTTTCCGCAGCCGCCGGTTTTCCTCGATGAAACTGTAATCAATACCGGGGTCATAGCCGATCAACCGGTAGGCGTTCACCAGTGTTCCAAAGCGATGACTGAACGCCGTGCTCGATGGCAGTCCTTCCGCTTCGTCAATGAGGATACCCGAAATCCGCCCGTGCATTTTCAGCAAGGTGCGGAGTTTTTCCAGCATTTCCTCATCCGTCAATTTCTGGCTTCTCGCCAGAATGATTTCCCGCGCCCGCCAGAACAATTCCGGCTCGACGACGCACTCAAATGCGCCGTCAGCGCGAACCCATTTGTCCGGCGGATTGTTGACATGTTTCTTCTTCAGCTTGCACGACGTCCGGTGATAAACGTTGTTGCCGATGTATTTTTCGTTGGTGAGGATTTGATGCACCGTCGCCCGGTTCCATTCCCGCCCAAAATCCGTCTTCACGCCTTGCGCATTCAGGATGGTCGCAATCTCGGATTCAATTTTCCCTTCGCCGATGAATGTCTGAAAAATCCAGCGGACGATTTTAATTTCTTCTTCCGGGCCGCGCACCAGCACCACGCGATCAGTCTGGATACTTTTTTGCTCGCCCATTTTCAGCATCGCCTTGCGCTCGCCACTTTGATCAATCAGCATCCGCCGCAGGCCGAAACCAGCCGTCCCACCTTGCTTGTATCCCAACTGAATCAGCCGGCACGCGCCTTGAAAAACCTTCGTTGAAAGCTCCCGACTGTATTCACCAGCCATCGTCCGCTTCATGCTTTTCATGACCGTGGACATCGGGCTGCCATCGTTCTCGAACTGTTCCGCGCAGTAGTGGACCGACACGCCCGCCCGGCGGCAGATGTATTCGTAATACGCGCTTTCATCGGCATCCTGAAACCGTCCCCACCGGCTCACGTCATAAACTAGGATGGACGAGTAATGCGCTTTGCCCTCCTGGACATCGCGGATCATCTGCGCGAGCGAGTCGCGCCCTTGGATGTTCAGCCCGCTTTTACCCTCGTCCGAATACTCCTTTACGATGCCCATCTCGCGGCGCTTGGCGTATTCGCGGATCACGTCCATCTGGTTGCTGGTCGAATACTGCTGATGCTCCGTGGACATGCGCACATACACGGCGGTGCAGTTCGCCCAGCGCTCTTTGTCGGCCCGGCTCATGTCATTTGTTTCGGTATTGTTTCAAGTTTTTGTGATGCCTCCAGCCAAAGCCGGCAGGCATTATTCCATGATGGCAGATGGTCGTAAGCCACAGCGATGAAATCTTGTAGCGCAATCTATTTCCGGCGGCCGGCTCGCTTCCAATAAAACGGATGCAACTTCCGCCACGCCCGAACCCGCTCCACTTCATCCGGGCCACACCAGTGGCGACGGTTCGCTGGTTTGGATTGCCAACGCTTTTGGCTCGCTGCCTTGCTGGCCTTCCGGCATTTGATTTTCAGACAGAACCGCTGGTGATGGTGATTGCGGGGATCGGTGGTAAACCACTTTTTACAGCAGAGACATTTCTTGAGACAATGCTTAAATTGCATCCTCAATGCTTGCCAGCGGCAGGCAAATCAACATCTACAAGATTAGGTCAGTGGCGTTGGGCTTATCTGGATAGGGAGGCCATACCGAGCAATCCCCCTTTTTTAGGTTTTGAATTTTTCCAACGTCTTTGTGCAGCGGCTTTGAATCAGCGTAGCGACAGCTTTTGTGGCGGGATGCCCGGTGATCAAGTCAGGCGTTTTTGCCAGGACTGTTTCCGCCAGTTCCTGCACATGTTGTTTCACCATCGGCTTGGCCAGTCCCGCTTCCTCTGCCAGTTGATCAAAGTGCTTTGGCAGCACCTTATCGGGAACATATTCACCGCCAATTTTCATCGCCATTTTTTTGGCGAGTTCCGGGTAATAGGCAGTGCTGAGAACATCGTAAAGCGGGGCCAGCCGCGTCTCACGACCGTAAAGCAATGAAAAATTCTTTCCATGAGCATCATGGTTTCCGACCAGAAAATTGAAAATGACGGCATCCAACAATCGTTGGAGGTCAATCACCGGGGCGCTGGACAATTCCCGCAGCAACGCAAAACACTGTTTGAGCGAAGGGCCGCCTTCGTTCTGGTATTTATTGTCAGGACTGATGCCAAGTGCCTGGCAAAAATCCTCCTGATGTTCCCGTTCCAAATATTCGGGACCGTCTGGAACATCCCGCAACGCGATCCGGTCGTAACGCTGAATGAGTAGATAATCAATGTCCTCCACCTTGCCCACTTCGACTTTGGCCGTGTGCAGACCAATCGCATGGGCCAGTTTCATGCAGAAAGCTTCATTGAACACGATACCTTCAAAATGCTCAATGGCTGGTTTTAGAATATGCGTGCTGGGTGCTCCGCCAAGCGGAATGGAAATATGATCGTCGGCGATATGCACGGCAATTTTGTCCTGCGCACCAGCCAACGAAAGCCGAATGCCATCCTCTCCTGCCATCAGCGGACGGCGCGGCAACAACCTGAGAATTTCCGCCAGTTTTTCGCCGGTCAATGGGCGATAGCTATAATTGCGTTCCGGCAGTTTTCCCCCCACCGGTATAAATGTCACGGCTCCGGCACACTCGCCCCCGATTTGTTCCAGCATGGCGAAATCGTTTCTGGCACTGATTCCGAGATTTTTCGCGATAATCTCCCTTTTACTTTCATCCGGTAGGACACCGGCAAAAAATCCCCGGCACTCGTTGCGGTTAAAACGACCTTTTCTGAGCGGCAACGAATGGGACAGCGGAATCGCGCCTGCATGGTTCAACCAGCTTTCGGCATAATGATATGCCATCTGACCATTCTCATCCTGAATGAGCTGGCCCACCAAGTGCCGCCGCAAATAAACGTCTAACGTCCGTGGCATATTCTAAGTTCCTTTCTTGCCGCTCCCGGCGGGCGGAATCATCTCGATTTTGATGCCCAGCGTATGCAGGACGGTAAGCACTTTACCAAGCTGACAAGTAGGCTTCCCTTTCTCCAGATCAATGATGAAGCGCAAACCGGTGCCGGATGTCATCGCCAAATTCTTTTGGGTCACACCCATGCCCTTGCGGGTGCCGCTGACCAATTCACCAATTTTTTCAGGATTGTATTTCATAGCTTAAATCAGATGTTACCGTGCGGTAACATTACGTTCAACCATCGGCTAAATCAAGCGGATTATTCCCGAACGGGAACAAACGCTGTTTGAAAGACAAAATACGGAATCATTATTCCCGTTCGGGAATATAAACTGATGGCCTCAATTCGCCCATATCCGAGTAGATTTCAGCCATTGTTTTTGGCAATAGGCGTAATGACGATGGACGAAACGAAAACCGCGATTCGCTCCAGTTCGGCATAACGTTTGGGCAGGACGCCAATGGCGGCGAGTTTGTTTTCGCGAAGTTTATCGGCGAGCAGTCCGAGTCGCCAGCCGAGGACGACGACATCGGCGGTGGAGAACGTGAGCGACAATTTTTGCGGCGGTGCGTCCTTGTTGTCACCAGCATCGGAATTTGGTTCAAGGGTGTAATCAATCAACTGGCTGGAGTGAAAACCACGGCGATGATGTTTATCTTCGTGAAACTCGATGCAGGCGGCATAAGAGTTGGAGGACTCGTAACAGCTATCATCAAGGAAGGTGGACATAATTTTTGGGGTTGAGGGTTTAGTGTCCGATGCCACGCGAACGGCGGGGTGGCGGCACGTTTAGTTTGATGTTAGGACGCACCCGTGGCGTCTGGCTTGTCACGGGTGAAATCTTCTCAGCCTGTTTCACGGTTTCGGTTGTTTCAGGCTTTGCGGCTTGCTCGCTGGCGACCGCTTCCGTGTGTTCGAGGCCGAGCCAGCGGCGGACATCTCTAACGACCTGTGCGAGCTTTTGAACAGGCGACAGGCGGGTGACTCGGAAAGTTCGCGCCGGACGATCCTTGCGGGCAGCCACCGCCGACATCGGCGCGGTTGTTTCCTGCTCTTTGCGGGTAAAGCCAAGTTTGGCGAGTTCCTGGCGGAGTGCCACCAGTTCCACGGCGGCGGTGCGTTCGTGGGTATCGGTGACGCGGCGGGCGAGCAACTCGGCATCATCGGTGAAGACATGGACACGCTCGCGTCCACGCGAAATTGAAACGTAAAATTGTTCGCGGTTGACGGCGGCAAAAGACTTTGACGAGGCCACCAGCAGCACCTCATCCACGGTTTTGCCCTGTGAGGAATGAGACGTGACCGCGTAGCCGTGCGTGAACGTATTGAAGTCGGCGGGCAGCGTGCGACCATCGACGAGTGCAATGCGGCCGTTTTGAATCGCATTCACCTGCACCCGTTCGCCGTTGATGAATTCTTTGCCGTGGTTGGCTTGGAGCAGCAGCCAGTCACCGGCGGCGACCTTCAGTTCGCGGGATTCACCCACGTCGAAGGAGGCGGCGGCACTGGCGGGAACGAAATCCACTTCCGTGCCATCGGGACGGCGGACACGCAAACCGTTTTCAACCGTAGCGAGCACTTCCACCGTTTCGCCCCTTTCAAACTTTTTGGTGCGACGGACGAAACGCAGCCGCTGGCCGGACTCAAACTGGCGGGCGTTTTTCTTTTGGGCAATCGTCCACGACAGCGAATCAAAGACGGGAACAGCTTCCTCAATTTGACTGACGACCCCATCGGCTTTTAACGTCTCGCGCACCTTTTCAGTCACCGCCTCAATCTCCGCCCACGTTGGCGAGACCAGCAGCGCAGACCTGCCCTGCTTCGTGGCGGACACATACGCATCGGCAGCCTGCTGATAAAGCTGGCCGTTGTCGGTGTGATGGCCATCCGCATGGACTTCCGTCACGGCCCCAAGTTCGACCAGCTTGTCAAATGCCTTGTCCGTTTGTTTGGCGGCAGCGAGTTCAACAATCTCCCGAAACGCGGCGGGTTTCTGGCGGCGGATGGTCGTTAGCTCGCTGAAACGGTAGGACGAATACTGCTCGATAATGCGGAGCGCATCGCCACGCGGGACGGACGAATGCTGGCCGGTGTCGCCGGACAGAACAACCCGGCAATTGTTGCGGTGGACGATTTCAAACAGCCTGGCCATGTCATCCAGACCCACGGCCCCGGCTTCATCCAGCACCACCACTGCACCCGGTGAAAGCTGCTGATGCACGTTTGTATCAGCCAGCAGTTTTTGCAGCGTCATGGTTTTGCCCAGATAGGACACCTCGTTGCGAAGCGTGGCGGTGGCGGAAGCGGTCGGGGCGCAAAAAATGGCGTCATAGCCCCGGTGACAGAGTGCGGTTGCCAATTCGACCAAGGCGGTGCTTTTGCCCGAACCAGCCAGACCACGGAAGCCGGTAATCTGGTCGGGACTGGTGAGAATGTGCGCCAGAGCCTTGCGCTGGTCGGGGCCGAGGCGGTCAGGCGGTTCGTAATGGTGGACAATCGGCTTGACGGCATCAATCCCGGCATTGACGGAACGAATCAGGGAAATCTCCTTCATCAAAATCTCCCGTGTCGAAAACTCCGAACCCACGCGGACGAGTTTGTCATCCACGGTCAGTTTATCCTTCAGTTGCGACAAGTCCAATTGACCGCAACCTTTCGCCAATGCAACTTCCAAAATCTGGTGTTGTGGCGCGACCGAGCGGCGTTCAAAAATATGGGCGAGGCCGTGCGCGAGAGCATCATCCGGCCTGACGTATTGGGCAAAATCTTTAGGCCGACCATCGGCGGCGGCGACCACTTGGCGCAATGCCCGTTTCTCGAAAAAGCCGATCTCGCCGAGTTGCTGGTCACGCACCTGTTCATCGGATATGCCCTTGAGTTTTTTGGGACGCGACTGGTGGACAACATGGGCGATTTCCTTTTTGGTGAGCTTGCGACCAAGCTTGTCTTCCTGACGCTTCACGGCCATGTCCCGTTGTTGTGAGCGTTTGGAAAACCGTTCAATCAGCTTGGAGTCAACGCCCTCAATTTCAAATGCCGAGCCGGTGCGCCGGGTGGAATAACCAATTTGATGCAGACGTTTGGCAAGTTCGTTGCGATAGACTTCCGTGCCGTAGTTGATGGCACCGAACATATCGCCCGTTTGCAATGCCTTCCAACGCTCCTCTTTTCTGTCCCAGGTGCAGTTGAACAGAACGAAGTGCGTATGCAACTGCGGATCGAATGAGCGTGACGTGGTATGCAGGAAGGCCGCCCCGACCAGATTGCCGGTGACACGATCCTGTTCCTGAATGCCACCCTTGCGAACCCTGGAAGCGGCGAACTGTTCCAATTCACGGATGGCCAACTGTGACGCCTCCTTATGCGCCTGAATAATCCGCCGGTCGTTCATGGTGACAGCCAGGATCGAAACTGATTTTGGCGGCGAACACACGAAGTCGAAATAAATCCTGCGCTCTCTGAAATGCTGCGGTGTCAACTGCTCGCCTGTCAATGGATGCTGGTTATCGCAGAGGTGCATGAACGCTTCACGAGTCACCATGCCACCCGTTTTCAATCCCAACCGTTCCGCCCCGATGCCCAGCCATTGACCGTGTTGCGTCTCCCCTTGGGTATAATAATCGTTCTGGGAAAGATGCTCGTCAAAATAAGACTCCGCACCCGCCCGATTCTTCTGTGGTATGCCGCTAAACATAAATCACCACTTTAAGCCAAAGTCATTCAGCCGATTGGAATGAATTCGTTACAACCTGCATCTCCGGTTTCAGGCAGAATTCCCGTCATCATGGTGGAAACGGTAGCACCAAGTTCACAGCGGATTGCACCTCACGGAGCGCAATCGCCAACCATCCTTATGCTACGGTTTGGACGCAATGAAATGCCGTATAAACCGAAACCTCGGATGCCAGTGGTGAATGAAATAAATGGGCGGTTTCTGACAGTGGAAACCGGAAAGTATGCCATGACACTTACCCCGCCTCGCGCCAGTGGGCGCGTTGCCGGAAGCCGACTCGCTTGGCCGCTCGTCGCCAAGCCGGACGGAAAACCAACCGGCGAGCTAAACGCAATCGGACGAAACGTCGTCGCCGTGAACAAAACAAAGCCGTCAAGTTGCCGGTGGAAAAACCGGCAACCGCCACACGGCTTGAACACCGCGACGCCGAATCATCGGCCATGAAAGGAACAGGAAAAACATTATGAGCAAACGCATTGATTACGGACAAATCGCCGCGAAACTGGATTATCCGACGCTGGATAAAAAACTGGAACAACTGGCGCAGCGCGAGCCGCCGAAAAATCGGAAGACCGCTGTTGACCTGTTGGAACCGTTGCGTGAACGAATAATCGCATTGCATCGCAAAGGCTGGAGCAGCCAGCAACTGGCGGAAGAATTGAAAGCCGCCGGAGTGCCGGTGAATCCGGCGCGTGTGCGCGAATGTTTGAACCGCTGGACAGCGGGCGGCAAGGGAGCCGCCAAGCGGCGTGGAGCGAGCCAAAGCAAACGTGCCGCTGCACCCACCACGCCGCCAGCAGCGGCAAGCCAGAGCGGACGGGGCAAGAACACATCCGGCGACGGCCAGCCGAAACTTGGATTTTCGCAAGGCTGACGAAGGGTTGAACACAGTTGCGTCTGAATGGGTGACGGCGCATCCGCTGCTGGACGCTCGCAGGCCGGTTGCCGTCATGGTGCATTGCTAAATCCGGCAAGCACCCTGCCAGCAACCCGCCTGTTTCGCTTCATCAAAAGTCAGCCAGTTCGTGACGCCGACCATCCCGCCGACCGGAGTGGACGCGAACAAATTTTTTATTGGGTGTCCGCTCCGAACGTCGTGCCGCTCGTCGTCACCAACCGGACAGGAAATGAAATCGCGCCGGTCGTGTGCCGGTGGTTGGTTGGTTCTTTGCCGCGTGCCACGGTCACAGGTTGCTCGCCAAAAGCAAACGCGGCTTCTAGGATGGCATCTCTGGTTTGGCGGAGGGGCGTCCGAACCTTTGTTGCCGCGCCGCGCGGTCAAACGTCGCGGTCTTTCTTTATAGGCGCTCTGGCTGCCGCGCCGGGCAGCGTGGCGATGCTCCGCGCATCGCCTGCTGTTTTTCCGTCCCGCGAGTTGCATGGTTTTGAGCGCGTTGCCCTGCCGCTTCATTTTTCGTTGAACGCCCATGCCGTCGTCCTGTCAAATCTTCGCCTATCATAGGCCAGGCTTTTTGCCTGCAAAGCGAAAGCGCCCCTCAATTGA
>Ga0302320_10000214_pt1 | contig 131411 bp, 93 predicted proteins | sample Bog_T0_3_FD_202130 | JGI IMG/M metagenome (GOLD analysis project Ga0302320, IMG submission 202130) | Peat permafrost microbial communities from Stordalen Mire near Abisko, Sweden - Bog_T0_3 | ecosystem: Environmental > Terrestrial > Soil > Wetlands > Peat | place: Sweden: Abisko, Stordalen... | reverse complement strand
TGTAGCGCGGGTGTCCCCACCCGCGTCTGGCGCTGCGCTAACATCGATTCCCTCTCGCTGTAGCGCGGGTGTCCCCACCCGCGCGCCCTTTGTTCACGTCCGTTCCCTCTGGTTAAAGCGCGGGTGGGGACACCCGCGCTACAAACCGGCGCGCTTGCCTCGCGCGACGAAAACTTTCACCTTACGGGCTCCACGTTCACAACTGCTTGTCCACTCTCACTGCCCGCGGCCGCAGGAATCTGCCGCACGGGCGGTTTGGGCGGCTCGTCGCCTGCCAGTCCGAAAATCTCTTTGATCCTTTGCAGGGCTTTCCGTGACTGGGCATGCGGGTCAGCATCCTCTTCGTCCGCCGGCTTGGGGGGCTTCAACTGCCCGGTTTTGAACAGGAATTCCTGCTCTTTCAGGTTCTGCGCTTTGATCCTTACGAACAGCGTCCGGGCGGCAATCAATTGGGGGATGGTCATCTTATCCATCATTTCCCAAAGCTTGGCCAGGAGCATGGAGTCAAATCCGCTATCTCCCCCGAATGCCTCCACAGCAGCCTTGGTGATTGCGAGCTTCAACGCGATGAGCCTTTTTTCCGTCGCCCAGCGTGTGGAGCGGAAGTGCTTAACCATCGATGAAGTCACGGAAACGCCGAAGGTTTGGTGCAGCAGTTCCGGGATCTGTTCCGAAGTTTTGCCCTCATCGAGCCAACCCTTGACGTGAATGACAAGATTGGGATGGCTGGCGTCGAGTTTTTCGATTTCGGTCAAAACCATAAGAGTTCTGGGCCGCGCCTGAGGTTTCTGGTTCATTTGCCTCCCTCCATAGCTCGGTGTGCCAGGGATGCCTTCACGGCGCGTTCGCGCGCGATCTCTTGTTCGGCGAGCAAGGTAATTTTCTTCTCGCGCAAAAGCTCCAGCTCGCGCATCCAACATTTGGATCGGAAGCGCCACAACGCGCCCGGCGACAGGGAAAGTTGGTACTTCTCGAGGATGAGGGTCACGATCTTGGCGACCGTGATGCCTTGCGTCAGCCACTTCCTCACGTCATCCGCCAGCCCTGCATGCTGCGTGTCGAGGATTTCGATTCTGGTCAATTCAAATCGCATGGAACGTCCTTCCCTGGGGTCATTTCGCAAACGGGCAATCGGGTTACGTCGTCATCGGGTGATCTGCCAATCGGGTAATCGGTCGAACGGTAAATCCGTTGATCGGGCGCACTATCGATCGATGAACATCACCTTTGCCGTTTGCCATTTGACCTTTGCCTTTTGGTTTGCTTTTCACCAGCCGGCTCAACGATTCATCCGTTCGACACTCACAACATGGTGCTGGCGGTGGTGTTTCAATCACCCGATCACCCGACCGCCCGATCACCCGATTACCGTGCCTCACCGAGCGCCATGCACCGCCGGTCATACTCATCCACGCCGTTGGCGGTGATGCGGGTCCAGCGGATGGCTTCCGGTTTGCCCATCTGTTTTTCAATGCCCAGCTCCACCCAGCCGCGGTCGCGCATGTAGCGAAGGTGAAACTCAACGGCCGGCAGGCTCACCGGGCGCAGGCAGTCGTCCAGATAAATGAGGATGCTCTTCGGGGTCACCGGCTGAAGTCCGCATTCGTTCAGGTAACGCAGAATTTCCGTGCGATCGAACTCTTGCTCTGATTTTGTTTTCACCTTGGACATGAGGACACCTTCTTTGTGAATTCGCGATTGTGGGTAGAGGATTTGGGATTTAGGATTCAGGATTTAGGAGCCAGGGGCTTCGACCTCGCTGGGCCAATTTAATGCTTTCGCTGAATCCCAAATCCTAGATCCTAGATCCTCCTGCCCCCTACTTCATTCGTCCTGCGCATAACAACTAAACCCTTCTATTTTTCTCGACATCAGCCGCAGCTCGCGGCCAATCTGTTCGCGTTCATTGCTCATCTTCATGATCTCTTCGCGCGTGGTCATCAGCAGCGCCTTCAGCTCCATCACCTGCTCTGAAAGGCAGTTCTGGCTTTCCACCGCCTGGACTGCGCGCTCCATGCACTCGGCGCCTTTCTCCAGGCTGACGGGGACGCGCAGAACTCCATGCGTGGCTGCGGAGAAAAGCCGCAACGCTCCAACTCCCGCCATGCACGTGCCAAGAAACCCACCCGACCCGAGCAAAAGCGCTTGAACTGTGGCAGCGGAAATCATCAGAAGTCCTCAGTTGTCAGTCGTCAGTCGTCAGTCATCAGTCGTCAGTATTCAGTCGTCGGTCGTCAGTCATCAGTTTTCAGTCATCAGTCTTCAGTCAGCAGTCTTCCTTCGCCAGGCGGCAGTATGCAGTTCTCAGTCTTGAGTCGTGATTCTCCTGTTGTCAGGCACAGCGATAGCGTCCAGGTGAGTCTCAGTCGCTAAGAACTGACGACTTGATGACTGACAACTGATGACTGACGACTGATGACTGTTTACTGATGACTGACAACTGATGACTGATTACTTACGATGTGTCTCCATAGCCCTTCGTAAAGGGTATGCTGCGCAGCGAACTGCAACACCGCCGAAAGCAGAAACGTGGCCAGCCCGCGCAGAAGCGTGCTGGAGTCCGGCCAGCTCACCGTGAGGCTGTGCGGCGCGTGCGCAATGTCAATTCCCAATGAGGTCAAAAGCGCCGCAACCCCGCTGGTGAGCACGCAGATCTTCGGCTTGTTCTGGTCGATCCAGGCAAAAGCCGCGCTCTGACTGCGCTTCGCGAGCTGAATCAAAAGAGGCATGACGAATGTTATGAGGGCTTGAACTTGCAATGATTGTGCGTCCATGAGTTTGTCCTTTGTCAGTTGTCATTTGTCACTTGTCATTTGTCCTTGGTCATTCGTCATTTGTCTTTTGGCATTTGCCTTAGTCCTTGACTAGGACTCCCTGAAGCCCCGCTTGCCACTGGCAACTGTCAAAGGGCCAATGACAAGGGACCAGTGACCAAGGACAAATGACTAAGCACCAGTGACCGCCTTTAGATCGCTTTCCAACGCTTCAAGATCAAACCCGCTCGGCGCGATGCCGCTCGACTTCAGCCAGTCCTTTGAAACCAACGCGTAAGCTTCGCTGCAATACTTTTCAAACCAGGCCAGCGTCATCTTCTTGGGCTTCCCCCAGGTGATGCAGGTAAGGGTGCGGGACACGGGACACGGGACAAGGGACAAGGGGTCGGGGATTCGCGACTCGATACCCAAGGCTTGAGTGCCGATATTGGGATTGCTGGTTCCGGAATCCAGAATTCGGAATCCGGAATCAGCTTGAACTCTGAAAGTCGGAATGCGGAATTCAGAATCTGCACTCCCGAGGTCCGAGTCCCGAGTCCCGAGTCCCGTTTCCCGTGTCCCGTATCCCGTGCCCCGTAAGTCGTATCCAACGAGATAAACCGCATGTCCGCCCCAGCTTCCCGGCTCATCATCAGGCCCCGGATTGGCCGGCACATCCCAAACTTCCTGCCGCTGCGCGCTGATGGGCAACTCCACGCCTATGTAGGCGCCGCCAAACAGCCATATCGCCTGCGCGATGGGATTCGGGGGTAGCGGTTGGGAATTCGGAGCAGAAAACCCGGAATCGCATGTTCCGGTTCCCGAATCCTGTGTTTTTACTTCCGAATCCCGAGCCTCCGTTTCCGACTCGCAATTCCGAACTCCCAATTCCCGAGCCCCGAGCCCCGAGTCCCGAGTCCCGAGTTCTATCGCCGCGTACGCATCCAGCGAAACGCCGTCAAATCCCTGCTGCCGCCAATCGTTCAGAACGTCGAGCTCCACTCCGCCCTGGTCAGTGGATGGGTCCGCGGGGTTATAGCCATCCCACTTTTCGTAGTACTCGAGGATGGTTGAATCGGGCACGGTCAATTCCCGGCTGGCATTGGCAGTCCAGGTTTGAACAGCGTGCCCGACAGCCGCAATCGTGCAACAACCCAACCTGTCATTGACCATCACCCCCCAGTCCTTGATCCCGCGCGTGTAGTCAATCGAGGCCGGCGGTTGGAGAGGGGCTTGCGTTGCACCGGTCAGATATCGCGCCAACTTCAAAGTGCGAATATCATGCCGCCGGGGCCGTTTGCCGAGTTTTAGGTGCGAATGGTCAACTAACATGTCTGGTCCTTTGTCAGTAATCCGTGGTCAGTAGTCCGTTGCAACTCGCAATGGACAGTTCTCCAGTGTTGAGTTGTGGTCAGTGGTTTGTTGCAACTGACAACTGACGACTGAAAACCGCCAAGCCGACTGCCTCACGTGGCAGGCAGGGGGCTTCCTATAACCTGTGCCCTGTGACCAGTAACCTCTATTGCAACTGCCGAAACCGCGAATCGCCGGCCACGATCTTGTTGAATTGCTCCTTAAAGTCCTTGGCCTGCCACCCCTTCGGAATCCGGGATCCGGAATTCGGAATGTGGGCCGCCGCTTTCACGTTGCCGAGTCCCGAGTCCCGGGCACCGAGTTCCGCTTTCGCCGGCACCAGCGCAGCAATCTCCGTCACGGCCTGCGTGAGCAACTGAACAACTTCAGTTACCGTTGTGGCGGTGGCCGCGTTCTTGATCTGCGCCGCGCTCTCCAGTTGCGCAACATTACTATTCACCGCGGCAAACGCCGCTTGCACCGCCTGGAGATTGGTGGCCGTCGGCGAGGCCTTGTAGGCGTCAAGCGTTTTCGCCAGCGCCGTGAATCCGTTCTCAACCAGGCTCACCAGCGGGGAGAGCGACGGATCGATGACGTCAATCAGGCTGGCGGCAATCGGCGCCGCGATCTGCGCGTCCGCTTCCACCGTGTTCACCCACGCGGGAACCGTGCACGCGGCCAGTCCGATGGCGCCCGCCACCACTGCAGTTAAAATAAGGTTACGAAGCTTCATGTCTCTCTCCTTCAAATGCGATTTCGGGACGCGGACTTCACCCCTGAGGTGGTTCGATCCGCTGTCGGGACAAGGGGAACGGCTTCGCTTGCTCGTCGTTCCCCCCGACCACCCGTCCGACTACCCATCATTTCTGCCGTTCGGCGTCACGGATGATCCACAAAAACGCCGTCGCCAAAACGTTCAGAATCAAAAGCAAGGCAACTACCCACGGAATCGCAGACATCATTCACCTCGACCCCGCGTTTACTACCACCCAAAGACTCAACGCTATGAAAGTAAGCAATATGAAAAGGTCAGATATGATGTTTATAAGAACAGACCGAAATTCGAAACTGTGAACTGTAATCGTGTGACACATAGGTTCCTCGAACTCGGCAGATAGAAGTCACCAGCCATTGGTTTCAATCATCAATAAAAGGCCACTGCCCATTGCTTCCTGCCTACTCCCAATGACTTTTGCCCACCGCCGATTACCAACTACCGACTGACAACTGCCTACTGCCTACTGACTCCCTAGCGCTCTTCCCGGGTCAATCCCCGTTGCCAACCACTGCACGGCGCGGGGGTCGTCCAGGCGATAGAGAGTCACCAACTTCACAAGCTCCGCGGAGTAGCTGGGGTTTGTGGAATAGCCACAATGCTCCAGGTCATGCGGGGAGGACTTTGGTCCCAGCCGCTCCGCAAACTGTTTCCAATCGTCGCGAACCGCGAATGCCGGCCTGTAATGCGCCGAACAGAGCAATTGCGCGTGTGCCCTAAAGGCTTCGGTTAAATTGGGGAATCGCTGGAACTGTGCCATCATCGTTTTCTTCTGCCCATTCACGATTTCCCAGGTCTCGGCATCAAAAGCGCCGTAAGTTTGAGGCGGCGGGGCTGGGTGCTGGGGACTGGGTGCTGGCATTGCTCCGGAACCCGGAAGTGTGAGTCCGGATATTGCTGCGCCAGAGTGTGCTCCGGAATTCTGAATTCGTAATCTGGAATCTCCTGCCCCCAGTGTTTCATTACTTCCCCAGAGATGAGCCGCAGGCGTGGACATGTTGGGCGCTGATTGTTCGGCGCAGTGGCCTTCTCCAGTCCCCAGCCCCCGGACCACACCCCCAAAGTGTTCGTACTTAATCCCGAACGGATTGTTGGCAATGCGGAACAACGAACTGCTGCCCCAGCCGGCGGAAGTGGCGCTCTCCAAAATGGCCTGCGCCAAGGTCACCGCCGCGGGAATCTGATAAACACGCTCGCTCTCAAGCGCGGCAGGTGCAACTCGCATCAAGAATTGCAACTGCTGCGAGGAAAGGTGTGGAATCAGCAGCCGGGAATTTGAAACTTGCGAACTTGAATCTTGAACCTGCGATGTTGAAGACGGACCATTGGATGTTGGATCTTGCGTCTTGATGATTGAGTCTTGAGCGTTAAATCGTGAATCTTGCGCCTGGTGTCTTGAATCTTGAATCTTGAATGTTGAATCATCTGCCTGTGGTCTTGAATCCGGAATCGGGAATCCAGAATCCGGAATGTTTCTCACTGCATCCGGAATCGGGAATCCAGAATCCGGAATACCGTTTGCGCCAACCGCTTCCCCCGGCGTGCTTGGGCTCACTGCTCCCGGGCGTGACTCCCCCAGCCCTCCTTCCGGAAGGCTTGCCTGTCCACTTTCAGATAATGCGTTTGGGGAGGAGTTATTCGAAACTGGCAAATCGAAACTGGACGCCGTCGCTACCTTGCCGGCTTGCGAGTTTCCATTTTCGAATTTCGAATTGAAGTTTGTGTCCGTCACTTAGGGCAGCGGCAGTGTGTGCACCCACCGCCGCCCTCACTCGTGCTGATCAGGCACGAGCTAAAATGGATTTACTGCAAGGTCGTCAGTCTTCAAAACTCAGTCGTCAGTATTCAGTCATCAGTCTTCAGTACTTGGTTCCGGATGCCCTGTAGCCTTGGCGTTTGCCTACGGCCAGGTAATTTATCCTTGGCCTACGCCGTTGCGCGGGGCATCACAAATCAAATTCCTCGGTATCCTTATCTATACTGGACTCGAAATCTAACTCTTTCCTGTCATCCTCGGAGGAGGCGAGTAGGGCTACAGGAATTGAGTCACTCGTCTCTGTGGTGAGTTGATCCGCCTGCCCCATCATCTGTTCGCGAGACTCGGTGGTCGCCCGGCCTTCAATTGAAACCGGTTCGGTGCCGATATGCGCTTGATTTGCCGCCCGGCCGAAGTCCGTCGCCTGACTCCCGAAGGTTGAATCCCTCAGCGGGAGGAAGCCCGATGAGCCAACAACCTGATCCACCCCAGCTTGAATCGCCTTGGAACGCCGCAGGCTACGTGAAATTGTTTCCGGCGTGATTCCCAATGAAATAGCGGCGCGCAACTGAGTGCCCGCCACCTCCCACGCCTGGCGAAAGATGGCATCCCGAATCTCCCGAAATGGCGTGCCCAGGGGGACGTCAATATGGAGCCGGGGAAGGGCCGACGAGCTGCTTGGGTCCATCGCGGTCTCCTTTCCGCCGGGCTGGGAGCGTGTTGTTGGGTACTCGCTCATTACTGTTACATCATACAATACAATATAGGCTACTGTCAAGTGAAAAGTGGGCTAGTTTACTGTCATGAGCGATAAAAGTGAAGGATTTCTTAGAAAAATTCCGACCGGTTGGAAGTGGTAATAATGTCACCCCTAGCTTCCGGGGCGAAATGATGACAAATGGGCGCTTCCACATGAGAGTATAGGCAAATGTACTAGACAAATAATCTAGAAGCGGGGTGCAGACTACTCGAATGTCTGTTGGAAGAGCGTCGCTCATGCCCCCCCGCACCGTGTGGCTGACCTTTAATATGCGTTGGATCCGGTCGTTCATGCCGCAGCCTCAATTTCGGGGCCAACGTTTGCCGTAATCGGCCGGGAGTGTGAGGCCACGCTAGAATTCACTTGGGCTGAGGCCGGATTGATAATCGCGCCGATCTTGATGGCGCGGGTGCGGACACAGAAGTCCCGCCCATGCCGCGGAATGATGTGCTCGCGCGTTGTGAAACTCATCGCGCAGACAAGGTTGGTGCAGCGGCGTTGTCGAAACGGGCCTCGCTTGTCATCCACCACCGTGCGTGCGCCGCATTGGGGACAGTCCATCGCATTTCCTCCCACGTAAGCAGTTTGTGCTAACACCCCGGTCGTTGAAACCGGATTGCGCGCTTGATTTGATCCGTCTATCTTTCCTGCCTTATCGAACCACGGGCGGCAAGGGCAGGCTGATGAAGTGCTGCATGAAAATGGCGGCAATAGCCACGCCAGCCGCTGCTCCGAAAAGCAGCCAGCGCACCCGCAGCCACCAATTTTCGCCGGTCGATTCCAATCGGCCCAGCGAGCGCCCAAAATTGAACGCGCGAAGATGGTCGGCGCGGGCGTCCATTTCCGCGTGTTGTCCCAGTGCGGCGGCTTTGGTTTCCAGGTCAAGGCAAACTTCGTCCAGCGTTTTTATCATGATCTTTTCCGGTAAGGCTACATTTGTCCTCAAAGCCACGCGTTCCGTGGGCGCGCAACTGCGTAAAGTCAACCGTTCGCAGGTCAGTGCTGCGTAAATATCCTCAATCGCGGCAGGCTTGGTGAGGGCTGGTGTGTTGCTTTCACGCGCACTCTCAAGAGCACAGATGGAGCCGCTGTAAAGGACAAAATAGATTCCCCGGCGAAGGGCTTCCTGGCGCACGACGTCCCAATCGTCCACCACAAAAGTGGAATCAGGTGATAGAGGAAATGTGCCGTCGCAGAGGACTGTATCGTGTTCCGGGAGGCTATGGATGGCGGTTTCAAGGTCAGCAGCAAGCGTGATAGCCTCAAAGAAATGCGTGTTTTGATCGACAGACTTCAGGAGCTCGGCGGTAATTTCCGCGAGCGAGGCGTCGTCTTCAACAATCAAAAGTTTCATAAGGCACCTGTCTATAGGCCATGACAGCGGCCGGGAAAGTAATAGTCTGCGTGACATGATGAAAAGCACTGGTTGAGATGGGCTCATGGCCCCGAAGATGGATGGACCCCCCGAATTGAGAACGAAGTCGCCCAAGTTGCGAGTTGAGGGCAGAAGCAGCGGCGAAGGGCGGCGCGGTGTATGAGGATAATAGGCAGGATAAGGGTTGAAAATGAAGGGGATGCACTTAAAGGAGGATGGAGGATAGGCCGGGCCGCCCCCCGCCGCTGCTTCTGCCACATCGCGAGGCGGAAAATCACATCCAGCGAATTCATACCAGAGGAGATGCCGTAATGGTTAAGAGGAATGCAGACAGTGTCCGTAGGTCGTCGTGAACGCGCGCGCGACACCAATTCCGGCGTTCGCAGAACGATATATTTGAATGATGACTTCTCCGTCGGCTGCCGCGTGTACGCACTGGTTAATGGACATGTCGTTATCTGTTTGCAGGCAGCTGTTCCGGCTTTAATTCGTGGTGGCATGAGTTTTATCCGCGGAGAACGTGCGCGCCGGTTCCCTGGTGCGAGGCGGCGCCGCCGTGGTGAATACTGCCGCGCCGTGGTGGCGGTGTGCGTTGAGGTTTCACGATGGGGAACATTTTGGCCATGTTCAGCAATCAGGCAAAGAGGCTGTTGTCTCCTGCAAGTCAGATATAGGCTATCAGTGGTGCCATATGCTGAGCTATCTCACTCGCCTCGTGCCTGGATGATGCACGTTGGCGGCCAAATTGGCGGACTGAGGGTGGGCAGTTCGTTCACGAGCTGGCGAGAAACCGCGTGGCCCCCGGGCCGATGCGGCTCATGGCGCGCAATCAAGCCGGCGGGACTTGACTGCGATTTCCAAGGAACGGCCAAAGGTATTAATTAAGGACACGACCTCCAGCTTCATCAATGCAAAATCTTATTCAACGCCAGATGAGGGATCCCGCGCTTGGCTGGTAGAGCAGCGTGCCGACGAAGGTCATCGCTTCGCGCAGAGAGATATCATTCGGTCCGCCGGGGCCTTGTATGTTGAAACGGCTCATCAATTTACTGTCAGAGTCAGCGACACCGTGTGGCTCAACAGGGAGGCTCCCGACCCCGTGGTGCCCGTGACCGTCAGCGTGTAGGTTCCTGCGGGTGTTCCGGGATTGGAGGGTGGGCCTGAACCGCCTCCACCACCGCCGCCACTCCCGCAGCCTGCCAGCGCCAGGGCCAGCAGTAATCCCGCGGAAAGCATGATGATTCCAGATTGCCATCGCGCTCGGCCCGGCCGATTCCCGGGCACAAAGCTCCAAATCAGTAATGCAAGGAGCAGGGCAAGGATCACCAGACCTCTGAGTTTGAAGAGCAAGGGAGGTGCGGGGGGAAGCGACCGAAGTCCGCGCGTAACTGTCGATGGTGCGGTGGTGGCGACCATAACCGTGACAGGACTCGGGGCAGCGCTTCCCGGCGCCAGTGAAGTGGGTGAGACCGTGCAGGTGGCCTCGGAGGGAGCGCCCGTACAGCTCAATCCAACCGTCTGGTTAAAGCCTCCCAAGCTTCCCAGGCTGAGGGAAAACGTTGCCGACAATCCCGGCGAGACTGAATTCGATGTGGGTGCTCCGGAGGGCGGCGCAAGGTTAAAGTCCGGCCCGCTTCCGGCTAGGTTAATGCTCTGGGGGCTGTTCGGAGCATTATCATTGACGGTGAGCTGCCCTGTTCTCGTTCCGTCGGCGGTGGGCGTGAAGGTGACGTTGATTATGCAACTTGACCCCACAACCAACCCGGTACCGCAGTTATTGGTTTGGTTAAAATCGCCGTTGACGGCGATACTGGAAACAGTCAGTGGCAGGTTCCCTGAGTTGGTAAGCGTCACCCCTTTCGCTATGCTGGTGGTTCCCGTGCCTTGAGCTCCAAAGGTCAGGCTGCCAGGTGATATGTTTACCGCTGGCGCAACTCCCACGCCCGTCAGTGCAACTCCCTGCGGGCTTGTCTGAAGGTCATCATAGAGATAAATCGTTCCCGACCGTATTCCCGCCGCGGTTGGAGTGAATATTACCGTCAGCGTGCAGTTTGCCCCGCTTGGAATCACTTCCGCGCAGGTGTTGGTCTGCGAGGAATCGCCGCTCTGCAGGACACGCGACAGGTCCATCGGTTTGTTCCCGATATTCGTTATCGTCACTTGCTGGGGCTGGCTCGGCAAGCCTACTCCCAGAGGCGTAAAGTTGAGCTGCGCGGGGGAGATGGCGATTTGGGGTGCGCTCAGCATCCCATCTAGGAAAGGTACTACATTATTTAATTGCGTATCGATTTCCAAATCCAGGATTCCGTCGGAATTGAAGTCGCCCACCGCCGTCGCAGTCGACCCAATGCCAAGGGCGTGCGGCGGTTGGAAGGTTCCATCGCCGTTCCCCATCGAGATGGTATCCTGGGAGGCGAGATCAAGCCTTCCACTTCCATTGAAATCGCCGACGGCCAGCACGTTCCCCATGCCGGCGCCAAAGTTGCTGTCAAGATTCGTTTGAAAGGTGCCATCGCCGTTTCCCAGGAAAACCGATACACCCTGGTAGTTGGATGTGACCAGGTCCATGTTGCCATCGCCATTTACATCGGCCGCCACCATGTACCCAGCGCAGGAAAAGTTGACCTGGCAGTTGTAAAATACCGGATTCTGAAACGTCCCGTCTCCCTTGCCGAGCAAAACCGCTACTGTTTCCGTGTCCGCGGCAGCGATGTCAATCTTGCCGTCGTGGTTAAAGTCCGCTGCCACCAGGTAGGTCGCTCCTGCGAAGTACCTGCCAAGGGAAAGCTGTGCCGCGGATTCCAGCGAAACTGCCGACCCGGTGGTAAAGGTTCCATTTCCTTGCCCAAGCAAGATCTGGACATTATCCTGACCCTCGCTGGAATTGGGCGATGTTACGATCGCCAGGTCGGGTTTTCCATCGCCGTTAAAGTCCCCCACGGCAAGGCCGGGCGTTACCGGATTTGGGGGCGTGGGGACTTGGATCACGGGCTGAAAAGTTCCATCGCCATTTCCGAGGAATAGGGAGATGGTTCCCGACCAAGCCACCAAGTCCATTTTCCCATCGCCGTTAATGTCAGCCACGATCGGAACAGTGGACAGAACCTCCGGCGCCGACGAAGACACCGGCGCCTGAAATGTGCCATCTCCCTTTCCGAGTGCCACCGCGATCACACCAGTGCCCATGTTGTATTCGAACACGGCGACATCGGCCTTGCCGTCTCCATTAAAATCTCCGGAAACTGCCGGCCCGGACTGAATGCCATCGATTGGGTAGAGGGATATATTGTAAACGGGGAGTAGATTGTAACTGGGGGTTATGCCAAAAGTCCCATCCCCATTGCCCAACAGCACCCATATGCTGCTGTCTCCAAATACAAGATCGGGCACAGCGTCTCCGTTGATGTCGGCAGCGAGAAGGACAGGGCCCAACCCATTTCCCAGGTAGGGGCCCAATTGAAAAGTCCCATCGCCCACCCCCAGCAAGACCGCCATTGTGGCATAGCCTGACGCCACCAAATCGAGCTTCCCGTCATGATTCAGGTCGGCCGCCACCAGCGACGAGGCGGAGAAATCTTCATTGTTGACGTTGATGGGCAAAACCTGGTGCCCCAAAAAGGTCCCATCCCCCTGCCCCTGGAGGAATTCGAAGCCACTGCCGGGGATAAGCACGACGGCATCCAGCTTTCCATCGCGATTGAAATCTCCCACCACTATCGAACCGACAGGTATCCCCTCCCCAATGCCCATCACCGTGTCCTCTCGCGTAAACGATCCGTTCCCCTGGCTGAGCAAGACGGTGACGGTTGGGCCTTTCTCGTAATTTGGATCTTTATTGGCCGTGATGAGGTCGGTCTTTCCGTCCCCATTGAAATCACCGCTGGCGATGGAGGTGGGGACATAATCCACGTCAATTGTGGCCCTTGCCCTGAATGTCCCGTCGCCATTTCCCAGTAAAATGGAAACGGTGGAGTCGTTTTCATTGACTACTGCGAGATCGACATTTCCATCGCTGTTAAAATCCGCGGCCACAATGCCCTGCGGATTGGCGCCCGTGGCGTAGGAAACCTGCCCGGAAAACGTGCCGTCGCCATTGCCCAGCAATATGGAAACGGTGTTCGCCGATGAGTTCACGACAGCGAGATCCAGCTTCCCGTCGCCATTGAAGTCCGCCGTCACGATCGCAAGGGGCGCAGTCCCCACGGGGTAGTCCACCTTGGGGGCAAAAGTTGAATCCGGCTTGCCCAGGAAAATTGAGACAGTGTTATCCAATTGATCTACCACCGCAAGGTCGAGCCTTCCGTCGCCATTGAAATCCGCCGCCACCGCCGCCACTGGGTCCACGCCCGCCGCGTAAGAGGCACGATTGGCAAAGTACGATTGCGCTGAGCAGGGCAGCACCATAAGCGCGAGGGCGCCTAGCGTGCCCAATAGAAGGCAGACAAAATAATTATGATTAAGAGGTCCCATTCTCCCTCACAAACGGCCGGTCATTATATACCTCGACGGGACGGAGGGAGCTGTTTTCTTTTTACTAAACATCCTTATGAATGGGAAAGTGGCTGGCGACGAATTGTTGCAGCTTTGGGAACTACCTGGCAGTATGCACCTTTTTATAACATTTCTAAAGGCTATTCAATGCTCTTGCCAAATCCTGGGCGGTGGAGCAGGGCGAACTGCGCTCGAGGCTGCGCTACGCCGCCTGCCGAGATGGGGCCGTCGCACGCGCCCCCATCATCCTGGCGGGATTGCCGCGCCAGCGGGAGCATGCCGGGGCGACTTCACCCTTCATGAGGAAGGCGTCCGCGTCGAGAATCGCGCCCTCGCGCAGCTCGACGCCATATAGGACGAGGCTTCCGACCCCAACACTCACGCCGGCACCGATGCGGATAATATCCGATTTGAAGACGCCTTCTTCCATTGAGTGCGATTGCAGGTAGCCCCACGCGTTGAGGTTGGCACCATCGCCGATCTCAACGAGCGTGCGTTCAGACATGCCGCAGCCGTCATTGAACACCCGGCGGCCAACCTTCACGCCGATCAGGCGGAGGAGGAACGGGGAAAAGGGCGTGCCAGCGAAGATCGTTTCCAGTTCGTTTTGCGACAGCTTCCAATAGCGCTCAACGGCCCAAAAAGCCGGATCGTAAACGGTGGCGATTTGCGGCTTCATGCGGCGAAATCCGAACGAGGCCCGATCAACGAGGGTCAGGATGGCGAGGTCAGCTACGAGAGCTGCGCCAGATGCTGCCGCCATGGCGAGAAAGTTTCCGGAGCCCCAGACCGCCGCCGTCAGGGCAAGGGCGTAGATGGTCACGAATTCCACCGACCAGTGTGACACCAGCAGCAGCGCCATGGTGACGAGGTTATGGCGCGTCTTCGCGGCGAGACGTTTCTGCCGCTCGGCTTTGGACAACGCGGCGATGAGGGCCTTGTCTCGCGCCGCGGAGCGGGGAATCTCGAAGGCGGGAGAGCCCAGCAATCCCACGTTCTCGCGCATCGGCCCGTCGATGGGCATCATGGTCTTGGTGCCGATCAGGCAATTGTCGCCGACGCGCGATCCCGCCAGGAACCATATGTCGTTGCCCAGGTAATTGTTCGCGCCGAGGCGGCATTCGCCCAGGCGGAAGGCGCTGCTCGACAGCGATATGTTGACGAAATTCAAACTGTCGGAGGCAACGGTTCCGGAACCGACGGTACAGAGGAAGGGATTGTCATGCTTCTGAACCGTCCCGAATCTCGACCCCGTTTCACACTGGCCGCGGATGCGCCACCCCACCCAACGCAGATAGCGATCAATGAAGACGCTATCGCCGAACAGCAGATTGAACATCCGGGAATTGCTTGCGTTCTCCACCAGCCGCTGCATCGCATGATGAAAGCCGTAAAGCCGATAGAGCTTTCCCGGTTTGAGCGCCAGGTTGGCCAGCCTGGGAACGACGGCAACGACCAGGAGCCCGACGGCAAGCGTCCCGAAATAGAGCCCCAGCGAAACAAGCAGGGAAGGCGCGAGCACGGCGGCCGCCGACCCCAGAAAACTGGACGAGGCGCCCGCGACCTCAGTATTCGCTACTGTCGCGCCGAACGACACGCTGGCGGCCTCAAACGCGCCCGCCAAAAGGGCAGCAGAGGTTAGCGATACCAATGAGGAGATCACCCGGCGCGAGCGGGGGCAGGGGATCTCGTCCGCCATGCGGAAGTTGGTGGTGGTCTCCTGTGCCGGTGAGCCGTGGTAGCGTTTGCCCGCCGGAACCGCCTGTCCGCTTGCGAGACATGACGCGTGGCCGAGCTGACCAAAATCGCCGATCGAGGTGTCGATGTCGAGTACGCTCGCGTCACCCGCATATCCACCCGCGCCGATCTCGATGTGGCCGAAGTGCAATCGATTGCCGACGGCCTTGACGCCAAGCAGGATGGCGCGCCGGGCGATGACCGCGCCGGGTCCGACGCGAAGAAGGTCGCCAACCACCGGCACATCTCTCGAAGCGATGATTGCGCCGGGGCCGATTTGTGCGCCCAGCGCGCGCAGGAAAACGTTGTAAGGCGGGGTGCCGATGAACAGATTGGCGGGCGCCGAGCGAGTGAGCTGCTTGACAACCCAATAGCGAAAATACGTCATGCTCCAGAGCGGCATCGTGGCGGGGCAGCCGCGCCCGAGCAGCAGCCACCTGGCAGCGACTGCCAGTGCGTTCGCGCCCAGGAAGTAAGCCGCGACGCACGCGACGCCTCGCGCCCAAAGCTGAAGGTGCGAGGCGAGGGCGGCGGCCTGCCATTCGATGCTGATCTGAGCGAAGGCCACGGCGGTGGCGCCGGCCGCCATGTAGAAGGCAAGCTGCAGCGCTCCGCAGCCATACCAGGCCAGAGCTGACGGTTGATGGGCAGGACCGTATTCGGCCACCGGGATTTCCGCGGCCTTCACCACGTCGAGGGCGGCGGCCAGCTGGCGCACGCTCGGGGCGGCGTAGACGGTGCGCATGGCAATTTCAAGCGAGGGTGCAAGCGAACGGACGCGAGCGCAGAAGCGCGCCATCAGCAATGAGTGCCCGCCGTAATCGTAGAAAAAATCGCCGTCGACGGAAACCTCGTCGAGCCCCAGCGTCTCGCCCAGCGCCTGGCACAACACCTTCTCCGTTGCCGTCGCCGGCGGGATGATGCTCTCACCGAAGACCAGCCGCGCGGATTTCGGTGCGGGGAGGCGCCGTCGATCCGCCTTGTTGCTGACGAGCACAGGGATGTGGGGCAGATGCTGAAGATAGGCGGGCAGCATGTAGGCCGGAAGGCGCGAGCGCAGGAGTGCCATGATGGCGCTGGTCTCCGGAGGCGCGGCTCCCTGCCTTACCGCGTAGTATGCCGCGAGTTCCTTCGCCCCGGGGGCAACTTCAATGACGGCCGCGGCGGCCCGCGAAATCTCCGGCATTTCCAGCAGGACGGTTTCAATCTCCCCCAGTTCAATGCGATGGCCGCGCAGCTTCACCTGGGTATCGATGCGGCCGAGGTACTCAATCTCGCCCTCGCCGTTGATGCGGCCCAAATCTCCGCTGCGGTAGATGCGGCCCGAGGGATTGTTGGGAAGTTGGAGGAAGTCGCGGATGAACTTCGCTTCCGTCAATTCCCGGCGATTAAGATAACCTTCGGCAACGCCGATGCCGGCGATGCCGATTTCTCCCGTTGCGCCCGGCGGCAGGGCTTCATCGCGCTGAGCGTCAAGAATGACAATGGCGTAAGTTGGCAGCGGTCTGCCGATGGTGATGGCCTTCTGCGGGCAAAGCTCGCCGAGCGTCGCGGTGACAGTGGCTTCCGTGGGCCCGTAGGAGTTCAGCAGCTTGCGCCCTTGCGCTGTCCACCGCGCTACCAGCGCGGGAGGGCAGGCCTCTCCACCGATCAGCATCAGGCGTACCAGGGGAAGATCACGATCCAGCGAGGCGATGAGCGTGGGCACGCCGCAGAAGCAGGTGATCGCGCGGCTTTCAAGAAAATCGGCCAGTTCGTCACCGAACAGGGTCCTGGGCTCCGTATTGGGCACCAGCGTTGCGCCCGCCCCGAGCGGCACCCAAAGCTCTTCGATGGAGAAGTCGACTGCAAACGACATGCCCTGATAAACGCGGTCGCCCGGGCGAAAGCCGTAGTTTTCAGCGGCAACGCGCACGAAATTACAGATGCTCCCCTGCGCGACGGCCACGCCTTTTGGCCGCCCCGTGCTTCCGGACGTATAGAGGATGTAGCAAAGCGCATCGCCGGCCAGCGCCGGAACGGCTTCCGCAAGCGGTGCATCGTCGAGCGCGCAAATGTCGGTACACGCCGCGTCGAGGTCAATTGCCGGCAGGGAATTTTTGGCGAAGCGATCGACGAAGCTGGATTGGGTGACGACGCGGGTCACGGCGGCGTCAGAAAGTGTATAGGTGATTCGATCCGCAGGGTGGTTCGAGTCCAGCGGAACGTAGGTGGCACCCGCCTTGAGCAACCCGAACAGGGCGGCGTAAGCTTCGAAGCCGCGGTTGAACAATATGCCGACGCGATCGCCGGCCTTCATGCCGAGCGCGGAAAAGTAACGCGCCATCTGATTGGCGCGCACGTTGAGCTCCTGAAAGGTGTGGTCGCCCGTTTCGGTGGAGACGGCCACGCGGCCGGCAAACTTCTGGCAGGCTTCCTCAAGAACGTCCTTGAGTCGCTCTCCTTCTTTCCACCGCGGTGCTGAGAGGTTTTGCAACACCGAGAGGGAGCGAAAGTCGCCCGGCGCGGCAACGCCGCAGGGCGCGTCAAGAAGTTTTTCGCGCTGTGGACCGGTGGCGCTTTTCATGAGGTCATGGGTGGATATGGGATGCTCTGGTTCTTCGCGAAGGTTGTCTGTGGCCTTTCATGGTCCCTAACAGATTGCGGAAAAACTCATCGTTTGCGATGTAGAGGCGGCTTTATGCCGCCATAACGGCACTCTTCTCAACACCCGAATGGCGGCATAAAGCCGCCTCTACGGGTTTTTCCGCATCCTGCTAATAGTTGTTTCAAGGGGCACCCAGCGGCGTCGCGCCGGGAAAGGCAGCCCATTTTTAACGACAGACCTATTCGGCTCCGAGGCGAATTAATCTGCGGCAATTTCCCCCTGCCCGGGAATGAAGCACGTCGGCCCTTCGCGCCGGTTCATAAAACGCGGTTGGCGCAGACTTCGGCCCATTGAAGTCTGCGATCTCCAGAAGGGACTACCTCTTCCACCGGCGTCCTGCAATGAGTATAAGCTACCCCGCCAAACCACTTTACCCCCGCGCTTGGATTTCCGGCAAGCGCTTACGAAGAGTCCCTTCGGGATCGCAGAGTCCACAACTTCGCGTTTCGTAACTTGGCAATCCTATTTTGAGGGTGTTGTGAAACAAGGAAAGCGACAGCGTAGTTCCAAAGAGCGCAACAACTTTCCTCTTGGGGCGTGAGGTCCCCAAAAAAACAGGGAACCGGGTGTCCGTCACGGTCCCCCGGTCCCCGCGGTAGGTGTATTGAGTCGAGCTAGTGCAACCCTGACTGGGACGCCTGCACGGCGCAGCCCCCGGGCCCGCCACCCGTACTTCCGTTCCCGCCGCACGTCTGGGCGGCGAGGGTGGTGAAATAGATTTGCGATTCGCCAGTTGCCGAGCCATTGTTGTCAACGACGATCCCGCTTGATCCCCCGGCCACACTTAAGCCGGCGCTGGCTGTGCCCGAGTGCGTGGTGGTGTTGTCAGGCAGAATGAAGCTATACATGCAGGCGCCGGTACAGCCCGTCGCGGTGCCACTGCCCGTCACGCTCACGAACAGGTAATCGGTGGTGCCGTTGTAAAACTCCGAGGGCGGTGAGCACCCCGCGGCGGCGTTGGTGAGAGTAGCGTAAGCATGCACCGAAGTCGGATTGGTTCCGGCAACGAGCGGCAGGGCCACCTGGAACAACGTGGGATAGGCATTGTTCGTGCTATCAACACCACAAAGGTACAGATTGCCGGAAGCGCCCCCGGAGGTGTACCAGAGGTTGTCGTAGGCTCCATCGTAAAGCAACTGAGTGCCGTTGACCCCGGAAAATCCCACAGCAGTTCCGTAACTCGCGTTGATGGATGTTCCTGTAGGGAACTCGTTAATGTACGTATATTTCGAGCTGTTCGTATTCTGAACGAAAACGTACACGTTTGAAGTGGTTGTCCCCACGTCGATCCAGGGTGCGTCATTGATCCCGGGACCGCCTGCGGTGACGTTGCCGAGTTGGTCCGACGTGAGCAGGCCGCCCCCGGATGAGTTCACAGAATGCAGGTAGCCGTAGCGATCTCCCACAAAAATCAGGCTCGTGATGGGATCTAAAACGGGCGAGCTCAGCGCCCCCGAAGATCCGTATTTCGTTCCATCTGCCGAACTGACGTTGGTCGACCAAACGGACGTCAGGTAGTTGGTGGCAGTCTCGTTGAAGACGTGTGACAATTGATGCAGATTGCCGCTGTCGTCCCCCACGTACACCACGTCATTTTTGTAGTCGTAGAAAGGGGCAGAATTGGTGTCGTTGGCGCCCAGGCTGAGGGTGGTGTAGCACGGCGCCGTGCAGGCAGAATAGGCGCTGGGCGCAACCGAGGTGATGGCGGCAGGCGCGGATGCGGTGCCCCCCGAATTCGTCATCTTCAGGACCACCAGGCTCGCCACGCTGCTGACGGTTTGGATGTAGGCCACCTGTGAGCCGTCCCCACTCAGCACAGGGGAGAGCGCAGCCGTCCCGCCGGTGTCGTACGCCCACTTGATGGTGGGCACCGTGCTGCCGCACGTGGTGGTGTAAAGATCGGTATAGGCGATAATGCTGGCCTGGCTGGAATTGCCGGGGACGCCCGTGCCGTAGATGACGTAATCGGCGCAGCTTGCAGTGGTGGTGCTAAAAGAGTACTTGGCGGGGTACTGCCCCGCTCCCATCGTGGCGGGTGTGCTGTTTGCACCGCCCGCAAGCGGGGAGCCAATCGAGAAACCGGTCAGACCATTCGTGATCGTGATGCTGTTTCCCGCTGTTCCGTCACTTGTGGCCGTGACAATCACCTGGTCGGTATTGGCGCCGGTGCCCTGGACGGCGCTCACCCCAACCGTACTGCCGTTGTTCGCAATGGCCGTCGCAATGTAACCAGCTTCGGTGGCGGCGGTGGAACTGTACTCAAAGTACGTGCCGCTATTTGAGGCGGCGACTCCGCCCGCCAGATCGGTTGCGGATGTCCAGGCGGGAGTGAAATTGCTGGTTCCTGTCCCCCCCCATTTTACGGTGATGCTGTTGCCCGCGGTCCCGGCCGTGTTGGCAGTGATCGTCAAGTCTCCATTGCTGGGACTGTTTGCCGTTGCGGTCACCCCAATGTCCGTGCTGCAAGTGGTTGCCGAGGCCAGTACAGTGGCGATGCCCGAGGCCCAAGACGATGAAGTGCCGGTAGTGCCTCTGTTGAAGCCAACTGCCCAGGGACTGCCGCCGCTGCAGGTGCCGTTGGTAGTGCCTGCGGTCAGGACCAGGGTGCCTGATGAGCTTGTGATCGTGAGCGTTGCTCCGGTGCCTGCTCTGGTCGAGAAGCTCCCGCTGGCGCTTGCCGCCGACGGGGTTGCCGTCAGCGTTACCGACGTCGAGGTGTTGGGGTTGGTGATTACCAGCGTCTGACCGCCCGTAGCGGCGGCCGAGACGGTGCCGGTTATGGTGGCCGGGCTGCCGCCCACCAGACCCATATTCATACTCCAGTCTTTCTTCGTCTGTGGAGTTACGGGGCGCTTCAGTCTGTTCTGGAAGGCGTTGGCCGTCGCCGCCGCGCGGTTCACCAGCTCCATTCGCGCCGCAAAGTCCGGCGCGGCTTGCATCTGCCGCTGCAAGAGGTTCCGCTTCAACTGCTGAATCTGGTACCGCGGGTCGCTGGTGATTTTGGTCCACTGGTCCAGTTTGCCATTCCTCCAAGCGTCGGCAAACGTGCCGGGGTCGGAAAAGACCACGTGGTGGTGGCTCCAATCTTCCGGTATTCCATCGTGGGCTGTGGAAACATCCTGCCCACAAATTACCACCGAGAAGATCGTCACCAGGCACGATATCACGGCGGCGATGGCCAGTTTATGGATAAGGATTTGCTTAGCCTTCATTGACCAACTCCTTTAGATTCAGAAAAATTGCAAGGCAAAGCCCCCCGCTTATGGGTTTACCCTCAATTCTAAACTTTAGGGGTTGTTCACCAAGCCGGACGACCCAGCATGCGGGTCTCGCCCACATCTTCATTCATGCCGGGGAAGGTCATGCCATGTCTGCACGACGTCAAACTTCCGGTCCACCTGGAGCGCGCGATTAGGCCTTCCCCAGATCCCCGCCAACCCCTAAAACACTCTTTGGGCCCTTCGTTGACAAGATCCCTCAATCTTGTTCCGCAGTTCCCCAAATTACCAGTTCCCAGACATTTGTCAAGAGGGTAGCCACGGTCGGGATTGTACTGACCGCAGCTAGCCTCTCCCGGGGGGCTTGTGCGAAGCACCTTTGAGTGCGGTAACAGCAGCTACCGCCTTCCGTCCGCAATCCGTTCGGGAAGGGTGCGGTGGCCATAAGAACTAGAGCGGTGGCAGCAGCCACCGCTTTCTGCGTTCGGTTCATACGGCTACAGCTTACTGCTCGACGCCGAAAGGCGGTAGCTGCTGCTACCGCACTCTAGACGACCATCCATTCTTGCTTGGACCCGTCTAAATTTAACGAACGCCCCGGGTTTCCGCACGGGAGAACGGGCAAAAATCCTCTTGACAAATGCTAGCCTCTGGTGTAGTCTTTAAGCTGGCAGGCGGCGCGGTTCCGCAGCGCCTCACGGAGGACCAGGCGAATGCGCAACCCGGCGCCCTCAACCCTGATTACGGATTCATCCCCCCTGATTTATACTTCCCTACAAGTTCGGCAAAATTGTCGCAGTATTATGGACTTTATGTCGTGCGCCGGGCGGGCAGTGAGAGTAAAAATAATAAAAACTACGAGCGAAGCCGGAATGTTGTTGAAAACAAACAAAACGCGGACATTTTGCCACCCCAATTGACGTGTATTTTAGTCGAAATGACACGAATCGTCGGGCATTTTTGTACCAATCGACACGAATCGAGCGATATTTTATACCCAAATGACGCGAATCGTCGGCTATTTGCCACCAAATGACATGAGGTGATATTTCATCGCGTCCCCCCGCGGAATTCCCAAATCCAGGACGCTGTAGCGCGGGTGTCCCCACCCGCGCCCAAACCAGGGTTCCGAGTCCAATTGGGATGTAGTGGATCAACCATCGCAGGCGCGGGTGGGGACACCCGCGCTACAGATACCGGAATCCGGTTCTTCGCGCCCGCCAGCCGCATCGTGTTGCCAGGATTCTGGCCTACACCCTGTCGAGGTCGGGGAATTTTTCGTCCTGCCAGCGAATCAGCCGGTACCTAGCATCTTCAATCAGGCTCAGCAGGTCCATGGCGTCCCGGGTCTTCATGGCCTCGCTGCCCCAGATCGGCGCCAGCAGTTCGCGCGCGGGCTTGTTCGAGTGCAGAAAGGAGGGATCCAAAACGGCCAGGGCGGCGGCCGTTCCCGCGGCGTAGCGGCGGGGAACAAGGTGCTGGTGCAAAGCGAGGCGCAGGGTTCCCACCAGGCGGTCGTCCCATCCCAGCTTGCGGTGCGGATCGCGGCCGACGCGCTCCACGCTGTCGTGCAGGTAAGGATTGGTCATCCGCTCCAGCAGATCGCGGGCGTACTCGCGGTAGCCTTCAGGACTGAACAGCGGGTCTTTGCCGGCATGCTTGCGAACCAACGCTTCGCCCGATTCTTTCAGAAAGGCGTCGCGGATGTATCCCAAAAGGTGGGGGTGATGGCGCAAGTCGGCAATGTACTGGAGCCCGCGCACGGAGCAGAGATAAGCCGCCAGCGCATGCGTGGCGTTGTGTCCGTAGAGCTTTGCCTCCTCAAAGGGAAGCAGGTCTTCCTTTTCCACGAACGTGGTGATGCCCCGTTGGAATCGCGCTTCCCCAGCGGTTTCAGGAAAGCTGACCTGCGAGATCAGGATGCGATTGAAGGACTCAACAAGGAAGACGCGGGAGCTGTCTCGCGTGACCGCAGCCAGATGCCGGGTCTTGGCTTCACCCGCATCCGTGATGATGCCGCTCATCTTGCCGATTACGGTGTTGAGAAAGCGCACGCGGGCGTGAACGCCGGCTCTTTCCTGCTCGGGAATTTCGGCGAACACTGCGGCTTCCAGAATCTCCGCCGCCTCATTGTGGTTCTCGGCGGCATAGACCACGGCGCGGGGCCCATCCGTCGCGACCTTCCTGCGCAGACCTTCCGCCAGGATGCGATGGATGCTGCCGGGCCCCGGTCCGGTATAGAACTTCACACTGGGCACGGCGGTGGAGATCTCTTCCGCTTCGGCCACCGCGTCCACCAGGCGGGCCAAATCCGCGGCCACGGCGGGGTTCTCAATCTGCACGGGGCCAACGCGCGCCACTTCCACGCGGTCGTGGTGGGCAATATTCACGGCATAGCAGCCGGCGTGGCGGCGAAGGGTCTCAACCGCGTCGGGCGCCACCTCTCCCACCACAAGGCGCGCAAATCCGCCGGAGCGAAAGGCCTCATAAAGGAAGAGGCCCGCCTGGATGGCGCCGAATCCAAAGCCCACGAAAGTGCGCTGTCCGGTAAGAGGCACGGTGAAGTCCTTGGGGGCTGCTGGTATGCGAGCCCGCACGAAAGATCAAGAGCAAGTCAAAACGCAAAATGCAAAACGCAGAAGTTCAAAGCCCAGCGGCACGGGCAAATCAAGAGAAATTAGGTGCGAAGTGAACAGGATGCAAAGAGAATAGGGCGGCAGTCCTTATCGCCGCCACTTTTGCCTTTTGCGATTTGCCTTTTGACTTGCCCTTAAGTTTACCCATTGTTACGCGGCTGAGCCCTGAAGGGGCGATACGCGTAACCACAATTCGGCCCCATTGTTGAGGACGGGTCGGGAATCACAACCCCATCTCTACAGGATGTGTCGCGCCCCTTCAGTGCTTGGAATAACCCTTCGTCCTCGAAACCCAGGCCGTTGGCCTGGGCTGAGTTGTCGCGCCCCCTTGGGGCTGCCCACATTGCTTCCGACAGGCTGGTGAGAAATCAGGGCTATCACCTAACCCCTGGCCCCCAGCCCCTAGCCCCTGCTTTGTAGCCACTGCTTTTCGTCCTGCCCGGTCCAGGACTTTACGGATAGAATTTCGGAACTCGGACGGTGGGGATAGACCACCGCCTTGCCGTCTATCGCCTGCGCCTTGATCATTTGCAGGAAGCCGCCCGCGTGGGCCAGATCGCCGATGCGCGCAATGTGATCGCCCGCGTCGATTTCGTGCGCGGCCATCAGCTCCAGCGTGCGTGCCACGTCCCAGGGCGAACCGCCGCTGGAACCGGTGACGTTGACTTCCTTATAGTGGATCAGGCTGGTCTCAAACCCCACGGTGTCTTCACCCTTCTTCAATCCGCCAAAGAGGTTCAGGACGGAGCCTCGGCCCAGCAGTCCCTGGGCGTCGGCTATCACCTGGCGGGCGCCCACTGCCACAATCACGTCATCAGCGCCGGCGTAATTCGTCAACTCGTTCACCGCCTGCCGAAGATCCTGGCTGGTGGGATTGAGCGTACGAAGCTCAATTCCAAGCTCAGCAGCCCGAGGGCCAAAGAGTCTTCGCACAACATCCAGGCGAGATTCCACCAGATCCGCCACCACCACGGCGCGAGGCCGATAGCTGAAGGCCAGGGCCACGTGCATGCGCCCCATGGCTCCCGCGCCCTGAATCACGGTCACTCCGCCCGCCTTCAATCCCTTCACCACTCCGCGCGGGCCCAGCGGATCCTGCTGCGTCAGGTGGACGTGATGATCCTGTGCGGAGATGACGCAGGAGAACGGTTCACTCAAGGCAGCATGGGAATAGGGCAGGGAGGAGTCGGGAAGGGGCAGCAGGCAGCCTGCCTCCAGAATCTCTTCGCTCACCAGGACGTATTCCGCCAGGTGCCCGCCCAGCGTGTATCCCACAGCCACTTTGTTGACTCCGCGGGCGCCGTCACGATAGCGCTCACGGTGATTGATGGGCGCGATGTCCACGGAAGGCTGAATGACGTAGCGCTCACCCGGGTGGTAGCGGGTTTGCAGGTTGGCTCCCACCTCGACGAGCGTGACGGAGCCTTCATCCCCCAGGATCAGGGGAAACCGTGCGACGTCCCATCCGGATAGAAGCGGATGGTTCGGCCCTTGTTCAATCAGCTTGATCAGCGACGTGCAGATTCCAGCCGCGTCCACACGCGCCAGCAGCTGGTTAGGGCCGGGGCGGGGCGTCGGGACCTTGCGCACGGCAAGATGCTGAAAGCCGGTTCCGTCCAGAACGAGCGCGCGCATCTCCGCCGGGATCGCTTTCAGTGTTTGGGATCCATCCGCCGCGTTGTTGTATTCTTCAGCGATTTGACCATGCTTTTCGGTTTCTGACATAACTCAAACTCCCCTATCACGCCTTCATTCCAACCAGTCCGGGTGGGTGCGAGCGACGCTGCCCCGGGCCGTTAATAGTGGCCGAAATGGCGGCATCGGGTCAATCGGAAATCGCAGGCGGCCCCGGCGGGTCTATCTTGTCGAAATTTGGGGCAGGGAGGGGCTAAGCCGCCGCTCTCATTCTTAATTCACCCACCAAACTCTATGTATAGACTTATTGTCCGAATGCTGTTACCCTCACTTTTCGAGGGAGGGTTGGTTTTCCATTCCTGCATTAGAAAACTCGTATCTAAATGACACCACTCAGCAGGGAAGTTTTGGTGGCGTCGGCTCCACGTAGTTTATGTAATATTCGATACCTTCCCAGTAGACCCATGTAGGTGACTAACCCCATTAGAATACAGAGCATTGTGCAAATTAGCGCACCTTGATGCAAAACACGACAGCCGTCCGGGAGAGGATTTATTAGGATTTGGAAAGTGCAGAAAATTAACGGTTTCTAAAGACCCATACGGACAAAGAATTCACATCTTTGGCCAAGTCCTTGCTGTCTAGGTGATGTTCAGAGAATTGGGACTCAAAGCAGATGAAGCGTAGTTCAACTAGAATTCGGTCAAATGAAGGGTCAAGAGGTGGACTATTAATCCTTCTCGTTACATCGGCGGTTTGGATGTCGAGGGTGAACAAAGTTTCAGCCGCCGACTCCAAAGCCCGTCCTTATCTTGAGACCACAGATCATCCCCTGCTTGAAACCAAGGATCTTAAGTCTGAAACCTGCCTGAAGTGCCATCCCACCAAGATTCAGGGGAAGTTTGTGCATACGGCAGTGCGGATGGGCTGTGAGAATTGCCACCAGGTTGTGACCAGCGACAGCCAGACGGCCATTCTGCTTCAGGCCACGGGCGGAAATTTGTGCGCTAAGTGCCATGAAATCAATAAGAATTCCGTTCTGCACGGGCCCTACCAAGCGGGTGAGTGCCTGGTTTGCCATTCCCCCCACACCACCGATTTTCCCGCCCAGACGCGCGCCGCGGGCAACACGCTCTGCCTTAGCTGCCACATGCTGAACCAGCCTGAGGTGCACGTGAACGGCGATGGAAAGACGGTAACCCTATTGGACGGAAGGGTTTACGATCTCGCCTCGTGGCAAGGCGCGCCCAAGGTCAGCGCCCGTCATGGCCAGACAGGGTTGTCCCCAAAGCCGGGCAGCGAGATTTCAGGCAAGAAGACTGAGAACAATGACCCAGAGGCCAACTGCCTCTCCTGCCACGCACCGCACGGCAGCGAGAACCCCAATCTTATCCGTAGTTTAGGCGGCGAGCACGGCGTCAGCGAGAATAACGCGATGAGGGATAAGCGGAAATTCACGGCAATGTGCGGGATCGCCACAATCGCTTTTGAGCCCCAAGGCCCGGTTTTTGGAGGGCGGTCATGAAAAAAATCCTCATGCTCGCCCTGTTGACGATGTTCGCAGTCCCGCAATTAAAGGCAGCCCGTCACCCGGCGCTTGATCCGAATGCGGACTCGGCAAAGTGCATTACCTGCCATGCGGACAAGACCAGCGACAAATCCAAGCACTCCAAGGTGCCGAACGGCTGCTTGGGCTGCCACGAAGTTCGCGTAAACAAAGACATTACACGCGTCAAACTGGTTGTCCCCACGCCCGCGGCGCTCTGCTTCACCTGCCACAAGGACAAGAATCCCGCGAACATCACGGGCCGGATTCACCCCCCTGATGCGCATGATTGCCTGAAGTGCCACGACCCGCACAAATCCGACAACCCATCATTACTGTTAAAGCCGATGTCCGGCGGCGAGAAGGAAAACCTCTGCCTGGATTGCCATGATGTTGGCGTGCATGTTGCCAAGGGTGGCAGCCGTCACCCGGCGCTCGACGGGGGATGCGACACCTGCCATATCATTCATAAGTCGGGCGATCCGCAGCAACGCGAATTTGCCTATCACCTTACCAAGGATGCTCCGGCGCTTTGCATTGACTGCCACGACGTGAAGGATCCGGCGATCATCAAGGCGCACCATGGGCAACCCTTTGAGACGGCTGATTGCATTCAATGCCACGATGCGCGGCAATCCAATTCACCGAATTTGATGCAATCGTTCCTGCACTACCCGTTTGAAAACAAAGAGTGTGACGACTGCCATCAGCCCGCCAAGAACGGCAAAGTTGTACTGACGCAGAAGGATGTGAAGTCCACTTGCGCAGTCTGCCATGAGGAACAGGCCAAGCAGATCGCCAACGCCAAGGTGCAGCATCCCGGGGCGCAGGACGATTGCACGGTCTGCCATAACCCGCATGGCGGGCAGGCTCCAGGATTCCTGCAACCCGGACCCGTGGCGGCGTGCCTGGTGTGCCACCCCGAGAGGGCAGACGACCTCAAGAAGAAGCACGTGCACCAGCCTGCGTCCGACTTGGGATGCGCCACCTGTCACGAACCGCACGGTGGCAACAACGCCCATCTGCTGCGCAAAGCGAACGTGAATGAACTCTGCCTGGAGTGCCACGGGCCGGACGCCAGCCCGCAAAAGGTGGAAGGCCAGCCCCTGATGACGATCTTCGACGGCAAGGTGAAGCTGCCAGTGAATTACTTTACCAAGGTACCTACACTACCCCTGAAGTATGGATTTGGACACCCCACGGAGAATCATCCGGTCAGTGACGTGCTGATTCCAAAGACCAAAGCGGTGTTCAAGATGAATTGCCTCACCTGCCACCAGCCGCATGCGAGCAATGAGCCGAACATGCTGGTGAAGGACCAGAAGAACGATATGAACTTCTGCAAGAGCTGCCATAAGAATGGATTGGATCTATCGGACGTTTCAGTGGGAGGTCAATAAGATGTTGATGTGCAGGCCAGTTTCGCATCGCCGGGCAAAATTCGGTTTCGTGGCTGTGAGCTTGTTGGCGTTCGCACTGGCATTCATGATTGCTCCTCTTGCTGCCAAGACAAAGAATGAAGTCCCTGCGCCAGAGGTAAAGCCGGGCGACCAACGGGTGAAGGGTTATTTCGATATCTCCCGGATTGTTTGGCCCAACCCGCCCGCGATCCCCCGTATTGCTTTTCAGGATCTCTATACAGGAGAGAAGGTTGATCCCAATCTTTACGTTAAGAAGGGTCGCAAGTCCACCTGGATGGACCGTCTTGCCGGTACGCAGTCGGTTGATGAAATCAAGTATGACAACCTTCCCTTCCAACTGATGCGCACGTATGGAGTTGGGGTGGACTCAAAGGGTTTGATCTATGCGGCGGATCAGGCCGTGGGCGCCATCTTTATTTTCGATCCGGCGAAAAAAGACCATGTTGAATTGATCGGCAACGGCCGTCAGGCAAGCTTTGACATGATTGTGGACATCGCCATGGACGATGACGACCGCCTGTTTGTTTCCGACGCCCGGCAGCATCACGTTTTGCAATTCAATGCCAGGCACCAGCATGAGGCGACGATTGGCTCTGATGTTCTGGTTCGCCCCGCGGGTTTGGCCATCGACCGGGAGAACCGGTTCCTCTATGTGGTTGATACCGGAAACGATGTGGTGGACGTTTTCGATGCGGATAACTTCAAGTACCTACGCCAACTGGGAAAGCCCAGCCGAAAGCACGACCAGACAGACCCTGGCTTGTTCTCCCTTCCCGAAGCCGTGGCGGTTGATCGCAGCGGCAACGTTTATGTGACGGACACCTTCAACAACCGGGTTGAGATCTTCGATGCTGACGGTGAGTTTATCAGCACCTTCGGCAAGAATGGTGATGGCCCCGCGGATCTTGAACGGCCCAAGGGAATTGCCATTGATTCCGATGGACACGTCTGGGTGGTTGATGCTGCGCAGAACCGAATAAAAGTTTTCACTAAGGAAGGACAATTGCTCATCTATCTGGGTGGGCAGGGGAATTTCCCCGGTCAGTTCATGGGGCCGTGGGGAATTACGATCGACCAGTCGAATCGAGTCATTGTTTCTGAGACGTATCCCGGGCGAGTGCAGGTTTTCCGATATATCACGGATGCGCAGGCAGCAGCGGAGAAGGCCCGCCGGGAATCTGCCCAACAGAAAGCAGAAGAAGGAAGGGCTTCAGGCCGGCAGAATTCCAGTGTGACGATGCCCGCTGCCAGCCCGGTGGAACAGAAGCAGGTGGTACCGGGAGATCCGGCAGTTGCCCCCGATGCGGCGGCAAAAAAGAATTCCGCGGCAAATTAGCGCCGCCCCAAGTTTCGGCTGTCTTTGGATAGCCAAAATGCGGTTCAGGAGGAAAAACGGAACCGCAGTGCATGGAAAAACTAAATGGAGGTCATCAGTACTAAAATGAAAAAAGTCAGCCTACTTATTCTTATGTTCCTTCTTGCCACGATCGTGGCATCGGCCCAAGTAACGCCTGTCGGCCCCTACGGGGCTGGTGGGTACACTCCTTCCGGAACCTACACCTACGCCAATCCGAAGGGCGCCAGTGGAGCTACCGACGTACTCGGCGCGCACAACGGTTATGGCCGTGGATGCGTCATGTGTCACGCACCGCATAGCGGCGCGTTTGGCAACGGCAAGGCTTTGTCCGGCGATCCCCAGAACGGCATGTACGCATTGTGGGGCCAGGACAATACCCCACTGTACGGCCAAACCTACAACTTCAGCGGTGACGGCAAAGCAACTTACCAGGTTACGCTGCCCAGCAACCTGAATGCCGGCGTTCATGACGCCAACACCGTTATTCTTCTCTGCCTGAGCTGCCATGATGGCGCTTTGACCAGCGTCGGAATGATGCAAGGACAGACCGTTGAAACGCTGCCCATCGTGGGCGGCACTGCTCCCACCCTGCTCGGACGGGCCAAGCCCTCCGGCGGCGGCGCTTATTCCAATGATCACCCGGTTGGTCCCGGCGCAGTCGTAAAGTGCGGCGGAGGTTATAATTGGGATTGCGTCGGCGGCGGCACCACGGCCATCTCCATGACCGGCACCGCGTCTGGTGAATTCATTAACAACTATCCTGCTTCCTTCTGGAACACTAACGGCACAGGGGGCGTAAATGCCACCAACGTCCAGTTGGCAACCTTTGGAACCACGCTAACCGCCGTCACCTGCACCACCTGCCATGATCAGCACAGTATGACGGTATTCACCAACAACAAAGGTTCTTTCGCCACGATGTTCTTCATCAGGGGTCAGTACACCCCCAACGCCAACGGCAACTCTGTGGCGCAATTCTGCCGCAACTGCCACGGTGGAGAGTCGAACGAAGCGCACGGTTTGACTGACGTTCCGACCATCTAGTCTGTCCTGCATGACCTGAGACCAGGGGGGAGTTCTCTCCCCCCTGATTTCACCTCGCGGAATAATTGCCGTAGTCGATTGATTACGGAAAATTGAATTTGGCTCTGATGTCGGCAGGGTGACGCGGATCCAGGGCCAGTGCAAAAAGCGCCACTGCAATCAGGGCAACCGTTAATAAAAGTCAAAGTTCTAAAAGGGCCCTCAAACTGCGCCCAAGGGGGTGTTTGAGGATTGGAGCGACCGAAGTGAAAATCCGAATGATCAAATCCATCGTGCTCTTCATGCTGGTTCTGTCGGCAGGATGGACCGGACTGGCGCAAGTGGCCTCCCACGCTCCCGTAGTGATCCAGGCGCCTTCGCAGGATAACACGGCCACGGTTTTCCACCCCGTGGGCCGGCCCGTGGTGCGAGTCAATGGCACAATTCTCACTGACAGCGACCTGGTGCGGGAAATGTACCAGATCTTTCCCTATGCGCGGGTTCACAACGGGTTTCCCAAGGGCATGGAAGACGGCATTCGCGATGGCGCAATGAAGATGATGATTTTTGAGGAACTGGTCTATCAGGAGGCCAGGCGAACCAACATGACCGTGCCTCCCGCCGACCTGGCGCGTGCCGTGGCCCAATTTCGTTCCCAGTTTCATACTCAGGAGCAATACGAGCAATTTTTACAGCACGACTTCAATGGTTCACCTCATTTGTTGCAGGTCAAGGTTGAGCGTTCCCTGCTGATTGACAAAATGCTGAAGCAGGAAGTGGAGGACAAGTCCGTGGTGACGGTTGCTGATGCCAAAGCCTACTTTGACAAGCATCCGGAAAAATTCAATAAGCCGGAGTCATTCACCTTCCAGAGCATCTCCATTATTCCACCGCAAAATGCCACACCCGCCCAGTTGCTGGAGGCGCGCCGGCGTGCCGCAACGGCCCTGCAAAAAGCAAAGGCCACGAAGAGCTACGATGAATTTGGGCAGTTGGCGGAAAACATGTCTGACGATGATTTCCACGTCATGATGGGGGAACACCCCACCGCGGACCGCTCCAAATTGCCGCCCGTGGTGGTGAAAGCCCTGCTGGGAATGCAGCCCGGACAGGTGAGCGACCTTATTGAATTTGACGCCAATGACCTTACCATCCTGCGTTTGAAGGAACACCTGCCTGCCGGATTGCCGAAGTTTGAAACCATCAAGGACGCGCTGCGCGAGCAATTGGCGAAAGATAAGAGCGAGGAACTTCGCTCCGCCCTTGCCTCGCGGCTGAGCAAGAAGGCCAAGATCGAGAAAGCCTAGCCGGAGGCGATGTGGTAAGGCCGAACCGCCCTGGTTCGCCAGGGGCCTGGTCCTCGCCAATACACGGGCGAACCGCTTGTGGGCATTTTGGCAGGCCATGGGCAGAAAGTTCCATCCTGTGAGCAGAAAGATCGCTTATTTCGCAGCTCTAGTGCTTGCCCTCGTTCCGCCTCTGTCAGCACAGGTGAGGTCGGGAGATACCACTCTTGACCTGAACGGCACCTTGGCGGTGGGATACAGCGATGACTTTTCCAACCTCTCCGGATCAGACCATTCGGTGGTGGGCGCCGGCACTGCGGACATGGTGGGCTCCTACTTCAATCCCAAGTTCCTCACCTTTGAGGTCCAGCCCTACTACAATCAATCCAGGGTCAACTCCGGCTTTCAGTCCATCAGCGCCAGCAGCGGCGTAAACGCCGACGCCCAGATCTTCAGCGGCAGCCATTATGGAGGTTCGGTCAATTATTCGACTTCCTTCAACAGCAATGGCAACTTTAATGTTCCCGGCCTGGCCAATTTCACCACACACGGAGACAGCAGCACCCTTGGACTCAACTGGGGGGTTCACCTGGATGGCCTGCCCAGCTTGAGCATCAGTTATGCCAATGCCAATAACAGCTACACGATTTACGGGGTGAACTCACAGGGAACGCTGCACTCCAATGTGCTTTCTATCACTACGGTCTATAAGGTTGCCGGCTTTGACCTGAACGGCGGCTATCAGTACAGTGGTTCGCAATCGCTCACGCCGGAATTTCTGACGGGTGAGGCAGGGCAACAGGTTGACACCGGTGTAAGCTCATTTTCCTTCGGCATCGGGCATGCGCTTCCCGGCCACGGAATCTTCAGCGCCGCCGCCAGCCGCCTGGATCTCAGCACAAATCTGGGTAATAGCTCGTCGACTGACCGGTATAACACTACGGTAGACACCTACTCCGGGACGGTAAGTTTCGCGCCGCGCGCGCACATGAGCCTGGGGGCAAGCAGTTTTTATACCGATAACCTGGAGGGCACCCTTTTTAACAGCGTGATCAGTTCCGGGGCGGGCGTGCCGCTGAACACCGTGAGCCAATCCTCCCGTGATTTCAGTTTGACCGGCTATGCAACCTATGAGATCCCGGAGCACCACCTGAATCTGCATCTGTATGCGGAACGACAGCAGGAATCCTTTCTGGGAGTCTCTTTTGCGTCTGACTCTTACAACGGCACTGCCATGTACTCCAACCGTTTTCTGGGGGGCACGTTTAACGGCGTGGGCGGATTGACCTATACCTCGCTGGTTTCAGCTCACCAGGGTCAATTGGGTGTGAACACCTCCACCAATTACACCCACCAGTTGAACCGCTGGACGTTTTCGGGCAGCTTTGGTTACTCCCAGGACACCCAAACCATCCTGATTGGCTACACCTCTTCCGGCTTCAATTACTCCGGAAGCGTGGGACGCAGAATTCGCCGCAAGTCATATTGGGGCGCCAACGTAAGCGGACAGAAGAGCCTGCTGACCAACCTGCCGGACTCAGCCAATTCCAATGAGAGCTACTCAAGCTCATTTTCACTCGCCCGGTTCAGCGTCAATGGCTCTTATTCAAGCTCCCGCGGTAATGCTCTTTTGACCTCCAGCGGTCTGGTGTCGACTCCCGTTCCCATTCCCGTGATCAATCCGGCGGATCTGGTGTTCTACAACGGCAATTCATACTCGGTGGGAGCCAGCGCCAACCCCATCCACGGGCTGACCCTGTCCGCAGGTTACTCCAAGGCCCTCAGCGCCACACAGGCCTTCACCGGAAATTCAAACAACAATAATCAAAATACGAATTTTCTGATTATCTACAACGTCCGCAAAATCAGCTTCATTTCCGGATACAGCAGGCTCTTGCAGGGCTTCAGCCTATCGGGGACTCAGCCGACGATGGTAGGATCCTTCTATGTGGGCGTTTCGCGATGGTTCAATTTTTTCTGAGGATGGTTGGGAAATTGGGTGATGGGATGAAGTGGAAGAGCGAGGGGCGGATGGGCGGTGGGCAGAACGGAGTTCATGCCGCAGCCGACGGCTTAACGCCGCCTGTGTGCTCCCAATTTTCAGGAGTCTTCATCCTCGTGCTCATGGCCTGCTGCCTGCTCTTTCCCCACACTATGGCCGCCGCGTCAAAAACCAAGCCCCCTACTCCCGTGAACTTGCCGGAACTTGAACTGACGGGCGGGCGCAAATTGCTGTATGAAGGCAGCGTCAGCTCGGAGAAGGAAGTCAGGACGAAGGGTTTTTGGGGACGGGTGGTGGACATTGTCGCCGGCGAACCCACCTACCACATCCTGGTTGATCCCTACAGTGTGGTGAGCGATTCGCAAAATCGAATCATTGTTACCGACCCCGGTTCAGCCGGCATTCATATTTTTGACTTCACCCAGCACAAATATAAGTTCATCTCGAGGGTCAAAGAGGTCGATGGTCTGTTTGCCCCCCAGTGCGTTGCCGTGGATGCGGAGGACAACATCTATGTTACGGATTCCTACTCCGGCAAGATTTTTGTCTTCGATTCCCAGGGGAAATTCCGGCACTTGATAGGCAGCCTCAAGGGGGAGGGGTATTTCAAACGGGCCACGGGCATCGCCGTTGATTCCGCCGCCCAGCGCATTTACGTCACGGACACCCTGCGCCATCAGGTTTGGGCGCTCGATCTGCAAGGCAATGTGGTGCAGAAAATCGGCGATTGCGGAACAGGAAAAGGGCAGTTCAACTACCCCACGGAATTGCGCCTGGACGGGAAAGACCTGCTGGTGGTTGACGCCATGAACTTCCGCGTGCAGGTGATGGACCGCACGGGGAAGTTTGAGTACGCCATCGGGGAGGTTGGAGACGGTGCCGGGTATATGTTCCGGCCCAAAGGGATTGGCGTGGACTCGGAAGGGCACCTCTACGTGGCGGAGGGCATCTCGGGAATGGTTCAGGTCTTTGACCGCCAGGGACAGTTGCTCTACTACTTCGGGCAGAAGGGGTCGGGATTCGGTGAGTTTCAGTTGCCCGCGGGATTGTTTATTGATCACAACGACCGCGTTCTGGTGGTTGACTCTTATACGCATCGGGTGCAGGTGTTTCAGTACATCGCCTTGGGGAAGCAGGAAGCAGTTAATAGATAACAATAAACTTATTATAGATTTAGCAATGATGAGATACAAGAGGCGGAGGAATCAGGTGGCAGGTTTTGGCAAACACGAAGCAGGCGATGGGAAAAGGCCCGGTCCTATTTCTGTCACCCGCTCTCTATCACCTGTCCCCTTGTTCCTTTGCGCCTTGCTACTGATTCTGCTGGGTTTCGCAAGCGTAACACGGGCGCAGAGGCTTGACGTGATTGGCGCGCACGACCTGTCGCCGGGGGGCTCATCGGCGCCCACCACCGGGCCCACGCCCCCACCGCCGTCGCCGATTCTCGGCACAGTTTCGGGCTCGTGCTTGTACTGCCACGCGCCGCATTCCGGCCTGAATGGCACCGCCGGCGTCGTCCACACTCCCCTTTGGGATCAAAAGCTCTCCAGCGTTCAGTCCTACACGGTCTACTCGAGCGGCACCTTGAAGAACACGCCCAATCCCTCGCCGCCACTGGGCACGGACAGCACGCTCTGCCTGAGTTGCCATGATGGGACCGTGGCGGGGTCGCCCGGGCCGCCGGGAGTATTGACGCCCTACGGCAATGTTCCCATGTCGGGAAAGATGGATCCAAATGATGAATTTGCCTCCCTCGCCAAGATGCATCCCATCAGCTTCGAGCTTCCCCTTCAGGCGGCTTCCAATCTGGTCCCGTCCCTCACCTACACCCCGCCCTACACGGGGGACACAACCGGGGCGGTAAAGCTGATCAATGGAAACGTGGAATGCACAAGCTGCCACAATCCCCATGTGCAGAATATCGACGCGAGCGAAGACTTTCTGGTTATTGATAACAGCTCAAGCGCCCTCTGCCTGTCGTGCCACAGTACAACCCCGCCGCCGCAAACAGGCACAATGGGTTTGGTAAGCCCCGGTCATACTGCGCTCAGCACCCTGGGATCACCGCTGACCGCCAAGGTGACGGTGAACAATCCCAATATGCTGGTGGGCTGGAGGACTGGCATTCACGCCACCGCCACCAATAAAGTGGCGCCGCTGGTGACGCCTGCCACCAGTTCCGGGGTTTCAACCCAGACCGCACTGAGCCTGCGGCAGAGCTCACTGGGGCCGCACTCCAGCGTCTCCAGAAATGGCTGCGCCTCATGCCACACCAACCATAATGCGCCGGGGGGCACCTCCCTGCTGCGCGCCGTTGATGACCAGACCTGCCTGGTTTGCCACAACGGCAGCTCAAACATTTCGCCTCCCATCGCCAATCTGCTGGCGGAATTGGTTGCGCCAAAATACGGCCACGCATTTTCCGCAGGAAATACTCCACATCGCCCCAATGAGGCTTCGCTGCTGAATCAGAACCTGCACGTCACCTGCGTCGATTGCCACAATCCGCATGCCGCCAACCGGGCGAGCAGTTTTCCCGCCGCGCCGGGCGTGCGCCTTTCGCAGACCATGGTGGCGGGAATCAGCGCCACGGATGGCAAGACCGTGGTTAATCCAGCCGCCAATCAATATGAAAATTGCCTGCGCTGCCATGGCACCAGCACGGGCAAGAGAACCAACGTCAATTTCGGCTACCTGCCCGTGCGCGTGGTTGCCGCCGCGGACCCGCTGAACGTGATTCCGGAATTCAGTTCATTTGCCCCATCAAGCCATCCCGTGTTCCACGACCGCACCAGCGTGCTTCCGCAACCCAGCCTGCGCCCGAGTATGGTGAACCTTGACGGCAGAACGCTGGGGCGCACCATGGCCCGGCGCATCCTCTGCACGGACTGCCACAACAGTGACGACAACCGCGAATTTGGCGGTTCGGGACCCAACGGGCCGCACGGCTCCATCTTTCCCCACATTCTGGAACGCCGGTATGAATTCAGCCAGGCGCCGTTCCCGGGCAAACCCGTTACCAACCTGTTTATTAATCCGAATCTGAGCGCGCAGGGCTCCGCCGCCGGTGGACCCTATGCCCTATGCGCCAAGTGCCATGACCTGAACCAGATCATGAGTAATACCAGCTTCAGCGAACACGCGCGCCACGTTAAGCAGGACGGCTTCTCCTGCTCAGTGTGCCATGTGGCGCACGGAATGGGCTCGCAATCAGGCGCCGTTTCCGGCGAGCGCATGGTGAATTTTGACGCCAGCGTCGTCGCCCCCAATGGCCCGACCCTAATTTCCTACAACCGCTCCACCAACTCCTGCGCACTGGTCTGCCACAATCATTCCCATCAGCTCCGCACCGCCGGCGGAAAAGCTAGCTTTCGATAGAGAAAAAGTGAGAAGCTGTAGCGGCGGTCTCTGACCGCCGTCGTCGATCGGAGATCGACGCTACAATTAACGTCGCTCTGGATAGAAGCGAGAAGTTAGAATCGAGAAGGTGGACGTCTGGTTTTTTACGCCCTGATTCAGGCGGTGGCTTGCCTTACTTCCAGCTCCTGACTTCCTGCTTCGAAATTCTGAATTCAGCATCCTGTCTCCTGACTCCTTTTTCTATGTTTTCCTCCCGCACCAACTGGTCACTTACTCCCAACCGTCTCTCACAGCTTTTGCGCGAGCGGCGGGAGCGGGGCTTGCCGATTCTGGACCTGACGGAATCCAATCCCACGCGTTGTGGATTTGAGCTTGATGCGGAGGAGGTTCTCGCGCCACTGCACAATCCGCGCGCGCTGCTGTACCAACCGGATCCGCGCGGGCTGCGCGTGGCGCGTGAAGCCGTGGCGCAATATTATTCTGAACGCGGCGTGCAGCTTGACCCTGACCAGATCTTCCTGACCGCCAGCACCAGCGAAGCCTATTCGTTCGTCTTTCGCCTAATGGCCAATCCCGGGGATAAAATCCTTGCGCCCCAGCCAAGCTATCCCCTCTTTGATTTTCTCGGCGCCTTGAATGATGTTGAAGTCAGCCCCTACCCGCTTGCCTATAATGACGGCTGGCAGGTGGATTTGCAGGCGCTCGCCCAGCGGTGGGACGCGCGCTGCCGCGGAGTCCTGGTGGTCCACCCCAACAACCCCACGGGGTCTTACATTCATCAGTCTGAACGAAATCGAATGGCGGAAATTTGCGGGCAAAACCACGGGGTTATTATTGCCGATGAGGTCTTTGCCGATTATGGCTTTGGCGCGGATGCCGGCAGAGTGGCCACCCACGCGCTAAATACGGATGTTCTTACCTTTACCCTCAGCGGGCTCTCAAAAATCTCTGCCTTGCCGCAGATGAAACTCGCCTGGATTGTGGTGAATGGGCCGCCGGAATTGCGCGGTCAGGCGCTGGCGCGGCTGGAAGTGATTGCAGACACCTACCTTTCCGTCAGCGCGCCGGTGGCGTTGGCAACTCCCGCCTGGCTGTCGCAACGGGGCAAGCTTCAATCGCAAATATTGAACCGGGTGCAAGCCAATCTGCGCCAGCTTGATGCCATGCTGACACCTGGCGTGCCTTTGAGCAGATTGGAAGTTGAGGGCGGCTGGTATGCCATTCTGCGCGTGCCCTCAACTCGTAGCGATGAGGATTGGGCGGCGGAACTGCTGACGGAAACCGGCGTTTCATTGCATCCCGGCCACTTTTACGATTTTCCCTCGGAAGGCTTTTTGATCATCAGTCTCCTGCCCGCGCCGGATGTTTTCCATGATGCCTTAAGCAAAGTCATCGCCCATGTCTGCGAGAAGAGCTGAGCCGCCCGTTAAAGTAAATCCGCATCTCGACCGAAGTGCGGAGACCCAAAAAGCTGATAACTAAATACTGATGACTGCTGCTTTACTTCTCCGGCACCACATTCATCGGAAGCAATCCGCGCAAGCGAAACCAATTCTCCAGTAATTTCGGCCACGTGGACAGGACGGGGTCATCCTGCGCCAGGCCAACGCCGTGGCTTCCATGCTCGTAAATATGAAGTTCCGCGGGCACTCCTGCTTTGCGCAAGGCGGAGAAAAAGGCCACGCTGTTTTCCATGGGGACAGTGGCGTCATCGTAGGTGTGAAAAATGAACGTGGGGGGCGTTTTGGGCGTCACATGCTGCTCAACTGAAACCAGTGCCGCCTGCCCGGGACCCGGATTGGGTCCCAACAAATTGCCGCACGATAGCGCGTGCTGATAGGGCTCGGTGCAGCTAATCACAGGGTAGAGAAGAATCAGAAAATCCGGGCGCGAGCTGACGCGGTCAATGCTGTCATCGGCCGCTCCCTTGCCCGCGTCAAAATGCGTCGCCGCCATCGCCGCCAGGTGTCCTCCAGCGGAAAATCCCATGATGCCGATCTGCTTCACATTGAGGTTATAAAGTGAAGCGTTGGAGCGAACGTATCGCACCGCGCGTTGCGCATCGATGAGCGGCACGGGATAACGGTAACCCGGCGCGACTCGGTATTTCAGCACGAACGCAGCGATTCCCAAATTGTTCAGCCACTCCGCTACTTCCCGCCCATCCTTGTCGAGCGAGAGGCCCATGTAACTGCCGGATGGGCAGATGACCACTGCTGCCGTGGGCTTGCTCGTGGAGGGCAGATAGAGAATGATGCCCGGAACATCGCCAGGCGCGGCGCCTTTGGCCATCGGCGCCGCCAGTGGCCAGAGGGGAATCTGATTGTCCTGCTGACAGGTGGCGCTGGCGGCGAAGATCATGCAGGCTATCGCCCCAAGGCAGACCGCTCTTATCCATCGTGTCGTCTGGACTCCGTTCATTCATCCTCCCGGCCACAGGTGCGCTGCAACCGTGAATTTAATCCGTTATCACGAACCCTTTTGCGCTGCCGCCACAAGCTTGCGGACCGGTTCCACAATCATCAGCAATAATTCGGCGTGTGGCTTCCCGGCCAGATTGAGCAGCAAAGTCTGCTCCTCCATCCAAGCATGAGGGGCAGGGTGGCCGGAGTCAAGATAGTCCAGCGCGTCAACCCCTGCGCGTGCCACCGCGGAGAGATCCTCCGCCAAAGGGATGTCCTCTTTAAGAAGCGCCGACTGCTGCAAAATGGGGAGAAGTGCATCGCGGCTATCCCGCCAGGCGATGAGTTGGTTGCGGACCGCGATTTTATTGGCGTTCAGTTGGTCCACCTGGCGGGCGAAAATCCGCGCCTTTTCACTCTCGGGCGGCACGGCGTCAACCAACCGGTTGTATGGAGTCTGGCTTGAATAATCCCCCGCGGCCTCACGGGCATAGGCTTTGATGGGCTCCACAACGTCAGCCAGAGTTTTGAGCGCCTCCGAGGATTGCGTCCCCGCCAGCCGGGCGAGCATCAGCTTGTAATTGGAGTGATGGGTCAAGCCCACTAGATCAAGTTCCCGGCTGACCACTTCAAGCCGCGCATACATGGAATCCAAATCCGTCACCTCGCGCGGAGACCAGAGCCTTTCAGCGATGGCGGCGGCCGAGGGCCAGATGCGGGAGTCGATATTCTCCGGCGTGACGAACTCGCTCCACATGCAAGCTTCGCCGCCAAGGATGTGAGAAGCTTGCTCGGGAGTCAGGGTGGCGGCGGCCAGGGGATCAACCTTGTAGTAGTCCGCTGGCGCGAACGCCAGATCAAGGTAGTAGCCGTGGGAGAGAATGCTCATGTAACCCAGTCGCGCCGTCAGCGCCGTTGACTCCGCTCCCCGCCACGACTGGACGATGACGTCCTGCGGGAGGCCTGGATGAAAAATCTCGTCCCAGCCAATCATTTTCTCGCCGTGCTTCTGAACAATGGGCAGCAGTCGGCGATTGAAGTAAGTCTGAAGGTCAGCGTTGTCTTTCATCCCCTGCGATTGCTTGAAGGCGGCGATCCGGGGGTTTGAATTCCACTGCGTGCCGTTCACTTCATCGCCGCCGACATGGAAATACTCATCCGGAAAAAGCCCTGCGATCTCGCCAATCAGGCCATCGAGAAACGCGTAAGTCTCTTCCCGCGTCGGGTCGAGCGTGGGATTGAAGATTCCCCACTTGCGCTCAATTTGGAAGGGGCCGGGACCGCTCGCGAGTTCCGGATATCCCACGAACCAGCTTGCAGTGTGGCCCGGCATGTCCATCTCAGGAACGACGCGAATGCAGCGGTCGCGCGCGTAGGCAACCAGTTCTGCCACCTGCGCCTGCGAGTAAAAGTGGCCGTCGGAGCCGAGTTGCTGCAGTCGGGGGTACAGCTTGCTCTCAATGCGGAAGCCCTGGTCGTCTGACAGGTGCAGGTGCAGTACGTTGAGCTTCACCGCGGCCATGGCGTCAATGTTGCGCTGCAAGACTTCCATCGGCATCCAGTGCCGGCAAACATCAATCATCAGTCCCCGCCAGGGGAAGCGCGGACGGTCCGTGATGCGCACCGCGGGGACGCTGGATTCCTGCGCGTCCGGTTCAACAAGTTGAAGGAAGGTCTCCATTCCACGCAGTATGCCAACCGGTGTGGCCGCTGTAAGGTGCGCCTGTTGCGGCGTGACCTCAAGCTGGTAGGATTCGTCTTCCCGCACCGATTGGACCTGCTCACCGGCGTGATCGCAATGAAGCACCAGCGTGGCTTTGCCCTGGTCGTCTTCCAAAGTATCGGAGAAGGGAATTCCCGTTTGCCGTGAGAGTTGCCGAATCAAGCGGACTGCGGCGGACTGCAGGCGAGGCTCGCGAAATCCCTCCAGGGCCACGCGGAACGTGCTGTCAATCACCAAGTGTCCGAATCCTGGCTCGAGTTTCGCAGGCTGCGGCATGAGATGGTAGGTCTGCGCCGGGGCGGGCGTGGGGCCCATCGTGATGGCCACACCCAGCGCTGCAATGACGATGCTTATCAGTCCTTTCATTTCAACCCCTGCGCGGCGATCGCGCCCATTCCATGTGCAACAGCCGCGGCTGCGAAAAGAAAACACGGCGTGAATCGGCATGACAATAGTTGAACCACCGGGCATTTGCAACCCTGATGATACCGCTCGGCTTTGTGATTCCAATTGCCTTGAGAGGGAGTAAAATGTCCAGAGGGATTGCCGAAGGCCTGTTGCCAGCCCCTTGCGATGTCACAGGGCGGCAAGCCCTTGAATTGAGAAATTTATGGCCAGAGGATGGGAAAGCAAATCGGTTGAATCGCAAATGGAAAATTCGCAGTCGAAAAAAGCGGACACGGGCAAGAGGAGCTTGAGTCTTGAGGCGGCAGCAGCGATCCGCAAGAGGGAGACTCTGTTGCTGGCCCGCGCCCACCTGCAACAGCAAATTCAAGTGAGCCAGCACCCGCGCCGGCAGGAAATGCTTCAGCAGGCGCTTGCGGATTTGGAAAAACAGCTCGCGGATCTGGGTGCGCTTGAGCGTGCCGCGAGCGGCAGTTGATCCGGCACCTTTCACCCCTCGCACGGAAGGCGTCTTTGCGTGGAGCTTTCGCCGCCGGATCCCTTATTCATCCTTCGCAAATTTCAGGGCAGCGGAATTGATGCAATAGCGCAGGTGGGTGGGCGGCGGGCCGTCTTCAAACACATGTCCCAGGTGCGCGTCGCAGCGGGCGCACTGAACCTCCGTCCGCCTCATGCCATAGCTTGTGTCGGTAATCGCCTGGATGTTCTCATTCTTAACTGGATCCCAGAAGCTGGGCCAGCCCGTTCCCGATTCAAATTTCTTTTGCGAATGGAAAAGGTCCGCTCCGCAACAGACGCAGCGGAAGGTTCCATTTTCATGAATGTTCCAGTACTGGCCGGTGAAGGCGCATTCGGTGCCGCCGTGCCGCGTCACCTGGTACTGTTCCGGCGTCAGGATGGCTTTCCATTCCGCATCCGTCTTCACAATCTTTTCGATACTCACCCGCCCTCCTTCTGCTGCAAACGCCCCAGGCTTTGAGGCGCGACACCATTCTTTTGCTGTCTGCCCATTTGCCGTACTGCCGCAGGAATGCACCTGGCGTTTTCAAAATCGGAAATCCCTAAATGCCATGCACTCCCTGCGGCCCATCCCGGCGTCAGCAACCTTCATCATTTAATGCAGCGGTCACTAGTTCTTCAGCGAACGGAGGTACTTCACCAGCGATTTAACCTGGTCGTCACTTAGCGAGTCCTTGAAGGGCGGCATGGCTGTGTCAGGTTTTCCGTTCTTGATAACTTTCGTGATCTGGTCGTCCGTCAGTGAAGCTTGCACCTTGGGATCGGTAAAGTCGGGAGTCTTCAGCGCGGCGTAGCCCTTGCCGTCAGCGCCATGGCACATCGCGCATTTCTGTTTGAAAAGATCCCCGCCGGCGTCGGGCGCCGGACCAGCCTGGAGCGCAAGGCAGAAGATCGTCACGAAAGTTCCCACACCCAAAACCTTGAAAAGCGTTGATACTTGGAATCGCATTGGTCTCCTTAGTGTTGAAAATTACACGGGTTTACTTCACCGGTACATAGCCGGGTACTTGTGCTGATCCCGAGCCAAAGAAGAACTGCTCCATCTGGGCACCAATAAAATCCTGTGCCTCCTTTGTAGAAGTCACCAGCCGGTATTCATTGATCAGCATTCTTAAGTGGTTCAGCCACTCGTTCCACGCTTCCTGGGAGACGTTATCGTAGATGCGCTGGCCGAGTTCGCCGAACCACGGTGCTTCATCCAGACCCGGAAGCTCCTTATTAAACCTTACGCACTTCACCAATCGTTGTGCCATAGTGATGCCTCTTCCTAGCCTTCTGATTTTGACTTGTTCATCGTGCCGCTGCCGTAATCCTCGGCGGCCAACCATGCCCGCTTACATTTCCATTATACAGGAAATTTCGCATCCCTTGGCGCCTGCGGCCTCATTCCGCGAGTTCAATCCACGCGCCGGTGGCGAACGGCGGCGTGCGGGTGTATATTTTACTTCTACGGTCCATCCACATTTGTCTCCCTCATCCTTCCTGAGGGTGCGATTACACGAAGGAGGAATCCGGTGAAACGGCTCAAGGGTTTCAGCAGGGTGCTGGTGTTGGCTTTGGTCTGCGTTCCGAATATGCTGGGGCAGGGTGGCAACCAGCCTCTGGTGTTTCGCAAGCGCGTCATCATGGATCCGGATGGATTTCAGATGGAAGTCCTTCATCTTCTGGCTCCCAAGGATTGGGATTTTCGCGGCGGCGTAAGCTGGGACATGCGCACGATTCCGCCCGCGCCCACCGTCACTTACACCGTCACCAGTCCTGATGGCCGTTCCGTGGCGGAGCAGTTCGCGCCTGAAATCTTTTCCTGGACGAATGACCAGTTGATGATGCAATCGCTGACCATGTCGGGAAAGGCCATCAAACAGCCCCTATCCGCTGAGCAATTCGTCAAGACGATGTGGATTCCCCATCATCGGCCCGGCGTGAGTGGCCTCACCGTTCTCGAAACTCAGAACCTCCCGGAACTCGCGAAGCAGGTCCGCACCCTGGGGCAGGAACAGATGAACGTCTTCGGCCAGATCTCACCCTTCCAATTTCCCTTTGAAATTCGCTCCGACGCCGTCCGGGTGAAGCTTCAATACCAGCGCAACGGCGAACCGGTGGTGGAAGAGGTGATGGTTGCGGTGAGCTATTTTGTTGCCTCGATGCAGAGCATGTATGGAACCACGCAGGAGGTCGATTGGACCCCGTCGGTATTCACCATGCGCGCCCCGGCGGGCGAGATGAACGACAAGATCAAGCTCTTCCGGGTCATCACCGACTCGCGGCAGGACAATCCCAACTGGCAGACCAGTTGCACAAAGCTCAGCGCGGTGATTACGCGCGATCAGATCAACCAGCAGAATGCCATTTTCGCCCGCATGCAGGAGATCCATCGCACCCAGCAGGAGACCAGTGACCTGATTGTGAAGTCCTACCAGCAGCAGAGCGCCGCCTACGACCACATTTTTGAAAATTACGATCAGTCCATCCGCGGAGTGGAGACTTATACCGATCCCGACTCGCATTCGAAGGTGGAGCTTCCCTACGGTTACGAGGACGCCTGGACCAATGGCACCGACTACATCATGAGCGGCAACCCTGGTTACAACCCCAACGTGGGATCAACCCAAACGTGGCAACGCCTGGCGCGACAGCGGTAACGGCGGCTTTACGCCGCCATGACTTGCGCCACACCCGTACGGGGCAGCTTTATGCCGCCATGGCGAGGTAAACTCGCCGCTACTTAATCTGATCCAGTTCATTTCTTGCGGCGAATTTCCAGTTCCACTTGCTCCCCGTCAAACAGCGGGAGTTGTGTGTGCGGATGGAGCGCGCCTTCGTGGAATGTTGCGGTAACAGGTTGAGGTTTGGGCGGCGCGGGCTTCGAAATCTGCGGCGGTGGAGCGGAAGGAGTTGATGGCCGAGGCGCAATAGCGGCCGCGGCTGGCGGTGGCGCCACAACAGCGGCTGGGGCGGGTTGCGCAGCGTCGCGCGGCGCTCTGCCGCTCGCAGCGTCGTCCATGGCCTCGTTCGCCAGCCGGTCCGCCTCGCGATTCTGTTCGCGATAGACGTGCCGGATGGAGAACGATTCCAGGCGCGAGATCAATCCTTTGGCTTTATCGAACAGCGGTTTCAGATCGGGACTGCGAACCTTGTAGCGGCCATTGATCTGGTGCGCCATCAGCTCCGAATCCGTCAGCACGCGCAGCCGCGGATGCGCATTGTTCAGCGCATATTCCAGCGCCGCCAGCAGTCCCTGATATTCGGCGACGTTATTGGTGGTCTTCCCAATGTACTTCCCAAAACCCGTCACGGGCTGGCCTTGCGGAGTTTCAATCGCCACGCCGTAGGCCGCCGGGCCAGGGTTGCCGCGCGATCCGCCATCAATGTGAGCAACGATTTCAGTTAAGGTGAGCATAATGAGTAGGTTGCAGGTTGCAGGGGACAGGTTATAGAGAACAGGTGGCGAAAGGTGATTGGCGATAATGAGGATCGTTCCCTATAACCTGTTCCCTGTAACCCGTCCCCTGCTCTTACGACATTGACACTCGCGTGCCGTCGCCGCCGGCCAAGGCCGGATCTTCCGCCGGAGGCCCGGTATAATATTGAATGCGGCTGCAATTCTCGCAGACCATTACTGCTTCGCTTAACCGGATTTCGTTATACACCTGGGGCCGCAATTGGATGTTGCACGCGGTGCAGAGGCCATTGCGAACCTCCGCCACGGCCGGAGCGGCGCGGTAGGAGCGGATGCGTTCGTACAGTTCCAGCACCTCTTCCTTCAGACTGGCGGCAACTTCCTTGCGCCGGGCCTGCACTTCCTCGCGCGCATCAATGTCCTTCTGCCGTTCGGTCTCAAGCTTCTTGATCTCCGCCGCCACCCGCGCTTTTTCCCCATCCAGCCGCGATGCCGCCTCCTGCACCAGTCCCTGGATCTCCTCCGACTCCACCATCTTTTCCAGGATCTTGTCCTCAACCTTGCGGATGCTGGCCTCTTCCCCCTCAATCTCCTTCAGCAGGGCCTTGTACTGATCGTTGGTCTTTACCTGGTAGAGCTGGTCCCGATGGCGCGTGATCTTGTCCTGGGTAGCTTTGATGTCGCCTTCCAGGTCCTTGCGCTCTTTCAGGTTGGCGGTCAGGCGCTTCTTGCGTTCTTCGTGGGAACTGATGAAGTTATCGAGTTGCGATTGCAGGGTTTGAATCTGCTTGGGCAGGGTATTGATCAGCGCCGTGAGCTCTGCAACCTGCTGATCAAGCTGCTGAACCTCGACGACGGCTTTAAGGTCAGGATTCACTTACACTCCTTGGACTTGTGGCGTGCCCTTGTTGGGAAGTCATCTGCTCTGTCTTCCGAGCATCGCACCTTCCACCAGTAAACATTTTGGCATATTCCCCATCGGTGCCGCAAGAAAATGCGGGGTGCGGCTTAGAGTGCGGTAGCAGCAGCTGCCGCCTTCCAATTCCACGATCACTTAAGACCGGAGCCAGAAAGGCGGTAGCTGCTGCTACCGCACTCTAAGGGGGCACTCGCCCGCAATTGAACTCACAATTCCTTCGCGACGCCGAAGTGACCTGTATCGCCTTCTTTCGAATCTTAGTTTACGTGCCCGTTGTGAATACCGGCTCAAGGTTTCGGCGCGCCAAAATCCACCTTGGGAGCTACTCTCGCAGCCTCGGAGGCGGCAAAGTAATCGTTATTCCGCTGGAATCCCGCCCACCCGGCATAGATGCTGTTGGGGAATTGGCCGATGTAGGTGTTGTAATCCTGAATGGCCTCGTTATAGCGGCGGCGCTCCACGGCGATGCGATTTTCGCTCCCCGCCAGTTCGTCCTGAAGGGCGGCGAAGTTCTGATCGGCTTTGAGGTTGGGATAATTTTCGACCACCAGCAGCAGCCGGCCGATGGCGCCATCCAACTGGCCGTTGGCTGCGATCTTGTCGCCAGGGGTCTTGGCATTCAGGAGGCCGGCGCGCGCGTTCGCGATGTCGCCGTACACCTTCTCTTCATGCTGCGCATAGCCCTTCACCGTGGCCACGAGGTTTGGAATCAGGTCGGCGCGCCGCTCGAGCACCACATCCACCTGCGCCCATTGCTGCTTGATGGCTTCGTTCTTGGTCACCATCGTATTCTTGGCGCCCACGTATGACATGCCCACCGCGCCGGCAACCAGCAACACCAGAACCAGAATCACTCCCACCACTGCCAGCAGAATCTTCATGACTGTCCTCCTTTGAAAACCTGTCCTTAGTGCCATCGGCCCCGTGCCACGGGCGTCCCCCCGTGCCTGGAGTCTGTGTATTTTCAACCCAGACGACTCAAAATTTCAGCCCTCGCCCCCTTGGGGGAGAGGGTGGACCGCATCCCGCGTCTTTACCAGCGGGGAGCGGGCCGGGTGTGGGGCTCCAAGCCGAACTTGGTTCCCTTATCGAACCGTGTCGGGCACAGCCTTGGGCTTGCTTCGGCGCGGCACAAAGAATGGGGCGCCCGAGGTCACCCCGATTCATCCGGTAATGGGGTCGGGCGCCAAGATCGCTTTGAATTCTGTGTTCCTTTAATTTCGCGATTGATGACCCCCTCACCCGTCTCGCCCCGGCTGATGACAGCGCCGGTTGCGAGCCACCCTCTCCCCCAAGGTGGCGAGGGTGAGAATTGACTAGCACGGGCGACTATCTTCGGAACCCACTGCTGGGGTCTGCATCGTTTCCTTCCTTCGAAAAGCCGAAACTCCAGCCCCAGACAAGACGGCCATGGCACGTTTGCCGGACGCCCACAAGGTGCGCCCTTACGGAACCGCCAAACGCCGGTCCATCTCTTCCGCGATGTGTGCAACCCTCTCCAAGTATGCCTCAAACGTCGCCTGCACATCCAGATCGCGTTCCCGTTTGTGCCCTTCACGAACCTCAAAAATCGTATGGAACGGCGCCGGATCGAACCCCAGCGCCACGCCCAGGCGATCCACCGTGGCGCGCTTGCTAGCGGGCGACTCTTCGCCGAGCGCAACCAGCGCATGGCGGAACAGCGCCGAAAACGATGAAATGGATGCCGTCATAAGCTCCAGCGTCTTTTTGGAGTCGGTGGGATATCGCAGGTAGTGCTGGCGCAGTCGCAGCGTATTGTTCCGCAGTTCGCGCTCCACTTGCAGTTGGTGGCGGTCCATCGGAATGTGGATGGAGGTCATCAGGTCTTCGCCATGCAGAATCCGGTGGCCGGCTTTGATATCGAGCAATTCGATGGCGAAGACGTCCGCGGAGTGGTGCAGTTCATCCAGCGTGAAGAAGAGCGGCGCGGGATGGCCCTTCTTCACCCACCACGCCGCGGGGGCGCTCAACCTGCTCAAATCGTCGCGGCCAAGAGTGCGCATGACGCAGAGGATGTTTAAGTCGGAATGCCCTTCGTGAAACTCATCCGTCGCCGCCGAACCATAGAGGATGGCAGAGAGCAGATTGCTTCCCGCCGCGTCCTTTAATTTCGTGACCAGGTCTTTTAGGTCTTGCTCATTGATCATGGCGCTTGCTCCTGCATTTCTTCCCAGTCGGCTAAAAGCATTTCACCGCAGAGGCGCTGAGGCGCAGAGGTTAAAAAGACAAAAATGAATCAGGCCCGCAAATTAATCCGTAACGCATCTCACTTTTGCCCTTTGACCATTGCCCTTTGCCTTTTGGTTTGCTTTTAGCACCCACTTCCAGTTGCTGCCAGCCCCAAACAGACTTTTGCCTTTTGGTTTGCTTTTGGGTCTCTTACCAGCTCCCTCCCGCTCCTCCACCCCCAGACGATCCACCGCCGAACCCGCCGCCTCCACCGCCTCCCCCAAAGCCGCCGCCACCCCAATTGTCGCTCCCATCACTCAGGATTCCGAGCACAAGGTTGATGAGGAACCATGGCCCGAGAAATTTGAACATCAGCGGCAACAGGATGATAACGGCAATCACGATACAGATGATCTGTTTCCGGGTCAGGTTCGTGTAAAACTGGCGGAGTTGAACCTTCGCGTAATCATCGGAGGGAGAAGAATCGGAGGAAGAAGAAGCGTCCAGGCTGTCCAGGGAGACGTGGCTGTCCTGTGAAATCACCCCCGCGATCTGGGTGACCATGATCAGGGCTGCGCCGTCGTAGCTGCCTTGCTTGAGGATCGGCACGATGCTGCGCCCGAAAGTTCCCACCTTGCCATCGGGAAGAATCCCTTCCAGGCCGTATCCTACTTCGGTCCAATATTTGTGATCATCGGTGGCCAGCAGGAACATCACGCCGCGGTCCGTGCCCTTTGCCCCAACACCCCACTTCTGGAAAAGGTGATTGGCAAAGTCCTCCGGCGGGTCGTCCCCCAGCGTCTTGACGGTGACCACGGCAATTTGCGCATGGGCTTTTTGGTCAACCTCGATGCTGATCGCGTTGAGCTTCTCCACCGTCGAGAGATCCAGCACGCCGGCAAAGTCGTTGACGTAGCCCCGCGGATTGAGGTTCTGCCACTGCTCCGCGCGCACTGGCGCAACAGGGACGAGCATGAAAAGCAGAAAGAAAATTGGAAGCGGGTTGAAACGGAAGCGCCCGGTAAATTGGTTGAGCAGGGAACCCATTATTCCTCAGGAAATCGATCTGCGGTGGTGATCCGTGAAGGCTGTATCGAAGTGCCGGAAACCCGTGATCGCCCGCGCAGATTGCCAATGCTTAATTGTACGCGGCATTAAAGGCCAGCGCAACTTGGCGGAACCACTACCCCCTGTGACACAGGCACTCCTGCCTGTGCGCGAGTTGGCACCCTGATGCATCGTGCTCGCGCCAGTGTGAGGGTGTACTTTGATTTCCATGACAAGCGAAAACATCTCACGCCAAGGCGCAAGGACGCCAAGGCGCAAAGGGGTGAGTCACCAAGGCTGCAAAAGCTGGAAGGATGCAAGGCTGCGAGGTCGCAAAGATTGACACCTCAGACTCTTTGCGATCCTTTGCGCCTTTGCGTGAAATTGTTTTCTTTTGAACCATTCGGCGGGCAGTTTGCGAACCGCCCCCACGACGGGCATCTGGGGCTATAATGCAGGGCGCATCGCATGCCGGGATTTGGAATGACACCAATGAACCAATCTGGGGGACGCATGAGAAAAACACTGGTGGCGGTTTTGCTGATTCTTCTGGCAGCAATCACCGCTTCTGCCCAGGAAAAGCTCGATCCGGCCACCGAGTGGGCCACGAACGCCTTCAATGAGTTTCACGTCTCGCCCAACATCGTCTATCAGCGCGCGAGCGGCGTCAGCCTGAAGCTGGACGTGATCACGGCCGGTCCCGCGTCCACCACGCGCCCAACGCTGGTCTATTTCCACGGGGGCGGGCTGGTGGAAGGCGCCAAGGAAGGCGCCATCCTGAATACGCTTCCCTACCTTGCCCGCGGCATGAACGCGGTGAATGTGGAATACCGCATGGCGCCGGATTCGCTGGCCCCGGCTGCGGTTGAAGACGGCCGCTGCGCCCTGCACTGGGTTTACGACAACGCGGAGAAGTACGGGTTCGACACGTCAAAAATCGTGGTGGCGGGGCACTCTGCCGGTGGCTATCTGGCGTTGATGACGGGAATGCTCGCGCCCGGCGACAACCTTGACAACGCCTGCACCCGCATGGCGCCCGATTGGCGCGAGGGCACGATTCGCAACGTCAAAGTGGCCGCCATCGTCAATTTCTTTGGCATCACCGATTACGTCGACCTCTTGCAGGGAGCCAACACACGCAACTTCGCCGTGCGCTGGTTTGGCGACCTGCCGAATCGCATGGAACTGGCGCGGCAATTGTCGCCCGTTAGCTACGTTCGCGGCGGCCTTCCCCCCATCATCACGATTGCCGGGGATCAGGACCCCGTTGTTCCGTATCAGCACCAGGTGCGCCTGCACGACGCCTTGACGCGCCAGGGCATTCCCAATCAACTGATAACGATTCAGGGCGGAGGGCACGGCTCCACTCCACCCTATGTCTGGAACCGCGAACAGAATCTCCACGCCCAGGAGGCGATCTTTGAGTTTCTGGAGAAGCACGGAATCCTCGCGCCCGCGCCCGGAGCGGGGAAATAGTGTTCGTAAGCGTGCAAAATGGGGATTTGCCATATCCCGCAAAGCGGGTAGTAATACGAAAGAAGTAAATTCACTGAAAAGAGAATCAACATTCCCCGGCGCGGCAGCGGGAAGCGCGACCGTCTGAGGGGCAAAGGCATCGGCATTACCTTAGGCGAACTCGATTGCGAGCATCGCGATGACTTTGAAATAAGGAACCTCAAACTGGATGAATTCTCCTGTCGCATCAAAATGAATTTCCCTCAATTCGGGAACCTGCAACACCCGCTTCGGTTTTCGGCCGGCGGGGATTCTGACGCGCACTCTGGCATTCACCGGAGTGATGGGTGTCTGCTCGCGCATATTGAGCAGGCTCGCGAGCATTCGGTTTTGGCCGGGTTGATCGAACAGCGTCATCTCCACCGCCAGATCCGCATCCACTTCGAAGGCGAACGGGTCGGGTAGCAGTCGCCGCAGAAGGTGAATCACCACCGCCGCGTAGATCGGTTCGGGGCGCGATTCAATTGGCGCCGCGACCCAGACGGTTTTTCCTTTTCTGAGACTGTTGATAACAATCCCCGCCGTCGTGCCCGGCTCCATCGCGGGGGGATTGCTCCAGATCTGCGCGAAATGCGTGCCGACGGTGTAACCCTCTTCCGGCTTCACCACGGGAGGCGTGACGGTGGCAAGAACCTCCGCGTCTCCAACCACCGTCGCTTCGATGCAGGGCCCGCGAAACGTAAGATTCTCCTGGGGCCACGTGACCTTCTTCAACCCCTCGTCGCTCGCGGTCAGGTAGGTGACGAGCGTTCCAATCGTTCCAGTGTATTTCACGCCAAACAATTCCGCGGTCAGGGCGGAGAAGCGATCGAACCGATCGAGTGCCGAGGGGCCGCTCGCATACAGCACTCCACCTTCCGCCACGAACTTTCGAAATCGTTCCGCCTGTTCCGCCGTCAATTCGAACACGCTGGGCATCAGCACGGCGCGATAGCGGCTCAATTGGTCCAGCGTCACGTTGGTGACAACGCCGAACGGAATGTGCGCCTCTTGCAGAATCTTCGCGCATCCCACCACGGCATCCAGATGGGGAAGACGCTTTGTCGGCGAATGCTCGAACGCGTGCTTGCGAGGCCCTGCATAGGCGTCGGCGGGCGCCACTTCGGAAACGTGCAGGCCGTTTTCCGCCGGATCGTAGAGCGATTGCCGGTCGTAATAGACCGCAATGTCGGCCACCAGATCGCCGCCGAGGTACGGCTCGTACGCGTCGTGGGCGCGATTGACGCGGCCGATGCGTTCGTAGGCGCCGTGGTTCAGCGTGCCGTTCGGCTTGATTCCGTCAATCAGCAGATACGCGCCGCCATGAATCGTAGGAATCATGGCATCGGTCAGCAGGATCTCCTCGGGCTTGATGGTTTCAAACTCGCCCAGCGAAACGTTGCGCGAAGTCATAAATTCAAACGGCCGTGTTTTTGTCAGCCCGAGGTAGGTCTTGCAGACCAGTGAGAATTGAGGCGCTCCGCCGTAAAAGTCGCCCGAGCACGCGTCTGAGGCTTCGCGCTGCTCAAGCGAAACACCGTGGTTCCACCAGGCGAGCGCCGTGCTGTACTGATGATTGACGGGAATCGGGCGTATCTGCTTGATGGCCTTGGTCACGGCGCCCGCAAATTCGCGCATCCAGCGCTCGCGCGCCGCCTGAAACGACCGCCACACCGGATCGTTCCAGTCCACGATGCGCGGCGGTTCGGCGCCTGCCTCCTGGCGAAATCGCTGCGTGCAATAGGGGCAGTAGCAGACTCCCGGCCAGAAGGTCATATCGACGAAGAAGCCATCCATCTCGTAATTTCCCACCAGTTCGCGCAGGCAGGCGAGCGTGTGTTCGCGATAAGGCGTGTTCGGGCAGACCGTGCCGGTGCGGCTGTACAGCTGGCGGTCATAGCCCTCTTCCGGCGAGAGGCGCCAGTCCGGATGGTTCTGATACGCCCAGTCGTCAAAGATGACGCTGTAGTACGCCGAGACGTGCATGTTCCGCTTGCGGCATTCGGCCGTCACTTCGCCGAAGTAATCCCGCCCGCGCATCCCCGCATGCATCTGCCCGAGCTTCGTTCGCCACAGGCAGAGCCCCACGTGCGAGTTCGCATACTGCATCAGCGATTGGAAACCGGCGCCGGCGATGGTGGAAACATAATCGGCGGCGTCAAAATCCTGAAGCAGGTGGTCCCAATCCGGCACGTGCGTGTCAATCAGCAGGCGCCGAAAGGTGCGCTCCGGCCACTTGACCGGTTCTGCTGCGCCCGCGCCCGCCGCCCCTTCTCCCGCGCTCATCGCAAATTGTTTCGGCACCCGTCCCAACCCGCCCAGGCCCAGTAAAGCGTTAAACGTACGACGATCCATGCGTGCTCTCCCGTTGCGGCTCCAGCGCCGCGCGATCTCCAAACCAGGATTTCATTCTTAGCCCTGGAAGGTTTTGAGATTTACCCACCCCGGCTCCGCTGTCAACAACGATTTGAAATGGAAAGGCCAGCCCGCCGCTCGGGACCCGGAGCGCCGGCGTCGGGATGCATCCCACCCGCTGATCGGCCCGTTTCCCCGCGATTCCTCGGACACTTCACCACCCCCCTGCTTATTTCCCCCATGTTTTCGCTGCCAGTTGTAAACTCTATCCGATGGACCGACGCAAATTTCTGGAAAATTCGTTGAAGACGTGTGGCGCGCTGGCGCTACCCGCGCCGGGTCGGGCGGTGGAGTCTTCCGTGGGCGATTCCCCGGCTTCTGATTCCCCTGCGAAAACGGATAAGATCAAAATTCAGTACATCCGCGAAGAAATCCCGCACTTTGAAATTCCGCCCTACCGCGGCAAATCCTATGAAGACAAAATTCCAGACACGCTCGACCTCGCTGAGACGCTGAAGCTCGGCATTCACGGCCTGACGGGCATCGCCGACGCAAACGCCGACTACGAAATCTATTGGCTGGCTGACTTCTTCCGCAATCCTCCCGTGGCCGTGCATGATTTCAGCGATTGGGTGCAGGTGCAGGAAGGCCTAATGGAAGCGCTGCCGTTGCTGCGCCTTGCCACGGGCGAGAGCCTGAACAATCAAATCGACCCCGTCTGGATGGCTTCGATGCTGAAGTCGGTGGGGCCGGACGGGCTGGTCTACAATGCCCTGAATGGCCGCCCCTGGGGCCGCACCAAAGCCAGCGGCGTGCGTCCCGTCTGGAAAGCCGATGGCAGCAAGACCACCTTTGACGATCCTTCGGTGAGCCAGTTTACCAATTCCGCCTCGTGCGGGCGCGCCATCGCGACGATGACCCTCTATTATCTGCGCGACCGGAATCCCATGTGGAAGGCGCTGATTGAGACGATGATCGTGCGTCTCTCCCAACTGACCATCGATGGCGGCGGCTGGAGCTACTTTCCCGGCGGGGTGTTTGAGCCGAACCTGAAAGTTGATCCCAGCGCGGAGATGCCGCGTGGAAGCCTGTGGGGGACCACCTGCAACGCGCGGGTGATTCAGGCGCTGGGCCAGTATTATCGCGTGGCCGGGTACGAGCCGGCGCGCGAGCTTGCCGCCAAGCTGGTTCCCTACGCGCGCTTCCATGGCGAGATTTTTGATGCCGAGGGAAAGTGGCTGCTCGACCCGGAGTTGAAGGGCAAGACGTGGAAGTTTCGCGGCGTCGGGCATAATGCCGGCGGCAACCTGGGAGAGCAACTGCACCAGGGCGTGGTGGCTTACAACGTTGAGGGGCTTACGCTGGGCGGGCAGGCGCATGGGCACTCCATCGCCCTGCTGAGCGTGCTTGATTACGCTCTCGCCGTGGGCGACAAGGATTCCATTGCCTTCGTGAAGTCCAGCTTTGACTGGCTGCTGAATCCGGGGCAGATTTACGGCGTCTCCACCCTCGTGGGCTGGTTCCCCGAATGGTACGTGCCGGATTTTCCCGCCTGCGAGAGCTGCACGCTGGGCGACATCGCCGGAATGGCCGTGAAGCTGAGCGTTGCCGGCGTCGGCGACTATTGGGACGTCATTGACCGCATGGTGCGCAATCACTATGCCGAGGCGCAGCTTACCAGCGCCGCTTGGGTGCGCCCCTTCGCGGCAGGCCAGCCGGGCAAGCCCGTGGCTTTCAATGAGAATGCGGACCACGCGCCGGAGAGGAACGTCGGGGCCTGGTCCGGTTGGGCGGGCGTGAATGAGTGGGCTACATGGGTGGGCATCCAGCACTGCTGCACCGGGAACGCGGCGCGCGGGCTCTATTACATCTGGGAGCACATCGTGGATTTTCGCGCGGGCGAACTGAAGGTCAACCTGCTGCTGAACCGCGCTTCCCGCTGGGCCGATGTCTACAGCCACGTGCCCAATTCCGGCCGCGTCGACTTAAGAATCAAAGAACCTTGCCGCAACGTCAGCGTGCGTGCGCCCGAGTGGGTGGAGACGGGAAGCCTCTTGCTGGTTTGCAAAGTGAACGGCGAGTCGAGGCCGCTGCACTGGGCAGGGCGGTATGTGGAGGTCGGTTCGGCAAGTCCGGGCGACAAAATTACCGTAAATTTCCCGATTTCCGAACGCACCGTCCGGGAGAAGATTGGGGCCGGGACGTACACTTTGACCCTGCGTGGCAACACCGTGGTTTCGATCGACCCGGCAGGAGTGAACGGGCCGCTGTATCAGGGTCGGGTAAAATGTCGCAACCCTGAGGTCGCCTGGAAATCCGTGCAGCGGTTCGTTTCGGATGAAACCATTGAATGGTGAGATGGCTGGCTGGCGCACCAGAGTAATGATCAGCGCTTTGGGCGGATCAGAAAAGACAAAAAGCCCGGCAAGAGTCGTGATACTGAGAGCCGTGCTCGCCCTCTGCCCCAGTCAACCCTCCTCCTCTGGAATACAATTCTTTGACTTTTTGTCAGTTTTGGGCTTGGAAGGCCTACCGCTTCAGCACCACACGCTGCGATGCAGCACCATTAGCGGCTTGGCAAAAAAAGGGCGGGAAATTCCTTGGAATTTCGGAGAATTGTGGAATCGCCACAATGCTCTCCCGGGAAAGGCCCTAAAAAATCGGCGGAAACAAAAAAAATTGCCCCCTCCGATTCACAACTTTGTTTGCTCAATATTTCCTTGCGGAAGTTACTCCTTCACAAAAGTAACCGCGCCTTCGGAAGCGGAGGAGACCAGTGCCGCGTACTTGGAGAAGACTCCGCGCTTGTAACGAGGCTCAGGCGCTTTCCATGTTGCCAGGCGCGCCTTGATATCGGCATCAGAGACTTCCATATCGATGCGGCGCTTATCGATGTCGATCACCACGATGTCGCCATCGGCCACCGCGGCGATGGGCCCACCGCGCGCGGCTTCCGGAGCCACGTGGCCCGCCATCAAGCCATGCGTCGCGCCGCTGAAACGGCCGTCAGTGAGCAGCGCCACGGAATCGCCCAGGCCTTCGCCCACCAGCGCTCCGGTAACGCCCAGCATCTCGCGCATTCCCGGCCCACCGCGTGGACCTTCGTAGCGAATCACCACCACATCGCCGGCCTTGATGTTCTTGCTCATCACCGCGGCCATGGCGGCTTCCTCACTATCGAACACGCGCGCTGGTCCGCGATGTTGCCTGCGCTCATAACCCGCCACCTTGATGACGCAGCCTTCCGGCGCAAGATTCCCTTTCAGGATCACCAACCCGCCCGTCTTCTTGATGGGATTGGAGACCGGCCTGATTACAACCTGTCCGGGAGTTTCCTTTACGTTCGCGGTTTCCTGCGCAATGGTGTTGCCCGTGGGAGTCATCTGCGTGCCATCAATCAAGCCCGCTTCCAGCAGGTTCCTGGCGATGACGGGAATTCCGCCCGCGAGATGCACATCAACCGCCACATATTTCCCGCCGGGTTTAAGATCCGCGATGATGGGCGTGCGCGCGCTGATGGCATCAAACTCTTCAATGGCCAGGGGAACGGCGGCTTCGCGCGCCATGGCCAGCAGGTGCAGCACGGCATTAGTGGAGCCGCCCGTCGCAGCGACACTGGCGATGGCATTTTCAAAGGCCTGGCGTGTGAGGATGTCGAGCGGCTTCACTCCGCGCTTCAGCAGGTCCATGACGATATGGCCGCACTGGACGGCGGCTTCGTCCTTCTTCGGATCGAGGGCCGGGATGCTGTTGAAGCCCATGGGCGAGAGGCCGATGAATTCCATCACGGTTGACATGGTGTTGGCAGTGAATTGCCCGCCGCAAGCGCCCGCGCCCGGACACGCGTGATCTTCCAGGTCCTTCAGCTCGGCGTTCGTCATCAGGCCGGCGGCATTGGCACCGACGCCTTCGAATACGTCGCCTATAGTAACGTCGCGACCCTGGAAGCGCCCGGGGGCAATGGACCCGCCGTACAGAATCACGCTTGGCACATTCAGGCGAATCAGCGCCATGGCTGCGCCGGGGATGGTCTTATCGCAACCCACCAGCGCAATCATGGCGTCAAACATGTGGCCGCGGCCCACGAGCTCGATGGAGTCCGCAATGACTTCGCGGCTGATCAGGGAAGCCTTCATGCCCTCGGTGCCCATGGTAACGCCGTCGGAGATGGCGATGGTGTTGAGTTCCATGGGTGTGCCGCCGGCGGCGCGCACGCCTGCCTTCACTTTTTCCGCCAGCGCCCGCAGGTGGAAATTGCAGGGCATGGTTTCAATCCAGGTGTTGGCGATGCCAACGATCGGCTTGGCAAGGTCTTCGTCCGTGAAGCCAATGGACTTCAGCATGGCGCGCGCGGGGGCGCGGTCCGGACCGTCAGTAATGATGTGGCTGTGCTGCTTCAGATTGCTTGGCATGATTGCCTCCCCTGAATGACGAACGCACTTGCGTGCAAACCAATTATGTTCTCAGATTTGGGAGATTGGAGCAAGTTGCGTGTGCGTCAGGTCAGCGTAGAGTTTGGCGTAGAGGCGGCTTGATGCCGCCACCTGGCGAGCTCAACACCGGGCTGTTATAAATTCGTCTCCCGGCGCACATTGACCAGGGTCGGCGGAGATTTCAATTTCATTATTTCGAAGTTTCACTTCTGAGAACAAGGTCGATATTTGTCCAGTTGAGCCTCGGAATAGCTCAATTTGGGCGAGCCTGATTCTGGGTCGCGTGGACCAAATACAAGGGGTGGGGCCTCGGTGCTTGGCTCAAATGGCGCTAAAATTTCTTCATCCTCCCGCTTCATTCAGCCGATAGCCCCGTGTAAAGGGGGGACCGTTTGTTTTTTCTGCGGGAAACACTTCCTCGCTCTGCTTATCGGCCGTTTGGGGGCAAAGGATGAGGGAAAATTCAGGCCACGTGCTGACGGGACCTTCTGAAGTTGCGGTACTTCCCGGTAAATCGCTGGCCGAAGTCGCTGCGCCCGTCTTATGGCATTTTGCCGAGAAGTCCAATGTGTAATTACGCTGATCCAGAGTTTGACGCGCCGCCGGACGGTGTTCCGCCCGGGTCGGGACAGATTCCGCCGCCTCTGACTCACGGTCCACCACGACCGCGCATCAGGGCTGTGCGCAATAATGAGGTGAACGGAACTCTCTCGAAAGCAGCATGTGAATTCCATCCGCACTTCCGTGATTCGGCGCTGTCCTGATTTGAGGTAGAGCCGACTTTGAGGTCGGTACAGGCCCGGCATTACAATCTGCAGAAATGGCGTAGGGTTGGCTTAATGCCGCCATTTCCCTGGTGCAAAGATTGCGGCGATGGCGGCGTAACGCCGCCTCCACTTCGTTACCGTGGGTTTTTCTGCAGCCTGACATGCCCGGCTCTACGTCTCAAATTAGGGGAATGACTTGCTTGGCTCACCCTAGGTAAGGTGCCATGTGAGGGCGTCGGTAAGCCCCAACGGGGCGCGCCCCCCCAATTACCGGGAATTACTAGCACCGACCGCGAGAAACGTATCTCGCCCCTTCAGGGCTCACCTTCTTTTGCGCGCGAGGGTCCCCAGGGAGTTGCCCTGGGCTGTGATATCGCGCCCCGTTGGGGCTGAAGCGGACCGAGGCGTAAATCCATGCCTTGCGCCATCGCTGCTGCAGAAACCACTGCGCTCTTTCCATCTGCGTGCACGCTGAACTGGGTGAGTGCAGTAAGTCATTCCCCAAACTTCTTCTCGCCAGGCGGATCGCTTCAAATTAACGCCGCCGTCCCGGCAACAGGGCGGAGTGCCATCGGTGAGGTTACGAGGGGATTCATGACGGCTTTCCCTGATTTGATCGTCAGCATGGACGAAGTCCTTGTTCAAGACGACCGGGCTATTTACCACTGGAAACTCACTGGCACCAACAATGGACCCGGAGGAACCGGCCAACGAGTTCGTATCAGCGGATTTGAGGCATGGACGTTTGGGGCCGATGAGCTGATTTCGGAGTCACTCGGGCATTTCGATGAGGAATTTTACCAACGCCAACTTCATGGGATCGAAGAAGTAAGGTAATAGCCCTATTCACCCACTACGCCCTCATGCTGTGGTAACACTATCAAATTAAAGCGAGTTATGAGCTTACCCCAGAGCGATTTCGAAAAGTCCCCGGAGCGTCAGGTTCTCGGCATCCCCCGGCCAAAGCAATCGTCCATAAGAAAAAAATGACATTCGGCATTTTTTTGTGCATCTTTCCGCCAACTTGTGGCATCATTGCGGGAGCTTGAACCACTAATGATCTAGCCACTACCCGCTCCCGTAAGGGAGTCGTTTCATACATGTTCGGGAGAGCCGAGGCAACGGCCTACCTAAAAAAACGCCTCGGCTCCTCCCGTGCTTAAGCAAGCGATGGCACGGGGGGAGGGGCGATATCATACTTCATGGGACTCTTTACAATTTAGAATGCAGCCAACTTGTACCCCTTTGGGCCGGTAAGAGCCCTGCGGTATTGTCAGCAGAGTGTCGCTGTGTTATATACGTTGAAGGTTGCAGACCGTCAAAAGGCGGCAGGACAAGACAAATAGGTGAGCAACTTCGGCCGGATTCATTGAATACTCTATAGCAGCAAAGCTCTGAGAGTTGGGGAAGGGGATCTTACCGCGTGAGTTTCATTAACTTCGCTGCCCGGGAAATTAACTGCAAAATTGTTTATTACGGCGCTGGTCTGGGCGGTAAGACCACCAATCTCCAGTGGATTTTCGATCAGACCTTGGGAAAAACCGGGGGGAAGATGATCTCCCTGGCGACCGAGACAGATCGTACCCTATTCTTTGATTTCCTTCCCTTGGACCTTGGCACGATTCGCGGATTTAAAACCCGCTTTCACCTTTACACGGTACCCGGCCAGGTTTTTTACGATGCCAGCCGCAAATTGATTCTGCGGGGAGTTGACGGTGTGATCTTTGTGGCGGATTCCCAGGAAGAGCGGATGGACGCCAACATTGAAGCGCTTGAAAACCTGGACGAGAACCTCCGCGAGCACAATTACGACTTCAAGAAGATCCCCTACGTTCTCCAGCTCAACAAACGTGACCTGCCCAACGCTCTTCCGGTTGACGAATTGAAACAGGCCCTGGTGAAAAAGAATGAGCCGGTTTTTGAGGCTGTGGCTTTTAAGGGTGTGGGAGTTTTTGAAACCTTGAAGGAGTGCGGCCGCCTGGTTTTGGCGGAGTTGAAAAAGGGGTAGTTCAGTTGTCAGTTGTCAGTTTTGATTCAATCCAGCCCATATCCTTATTCCATTATCAATAAATGTAGGCAAAGCGCAGCCTTCTTTCCCCGCAAAATCTGTTTGCCACATCAGGCAATGAAGCGCTGGTAGCGTCTTCGGATTCTGAGGCAGAACTGTGTCCTGAAAATAAACTAAACACCTTATGACCGGACTCTGACGTCTGATGACTGACAACTGACCACGGACAAAGGACAACAGGCGTCTTTCTCGCTAGTTCGTCTCCGCCGCTTCCGTGAGCGCAAAGAAGTGGTGTCCCATGATTGCCAGCGTAATTGCTTTGCTGAAGTGATGCCGGTGCTGCCGAAGTGATTGAGCAAGGAACTTCCAGTATTGCCAGCGGTAGTTGCTGAGCAAACCCTGCCGGAAAAGTGAACGGCCGAGCGCGACGACATCCGAAAACACCAGGGGTGAGCGGGATCCTTTTCCCAATTGGGAGAGGAATGCCGAAGTGCGCTGAAAATACTCGCGTGGGTTGTAGATGGTCGTGAGAATGCGCTGGTAGCCATCCAGCAGCACCTGGGTATCCATGCGCGGGACGAAGTTCAAATCCGCCAGCGTATTGTTGCCCAGACTTTCCTTCAGCAGCCGGCCCTCTGACTTCAACCGCCGCCACAACTGGGTGTTGGGCAGGGCAGTGAGCAGTCCAACCATGGAAAGGGGAATGGCCGCCTCACGGATGAACGCAATTTGGCGGTCAAAGACGTCGGCGGGGTCGTTATCAAATCCCACGATGAAGCCCGCCATCACTTCCATTCCGTAAGCCTGGATCAGTTTCACACTCTCCAGCAAATCCATGCGGAGATTCTGGAACTTGGTGGTCTCCTTCAAACTTTCCTCAACCGGGGTTTCGATTCCCAGGAAGACGCGGGTGAAATTGGCCTCGCGCATCATGGCCAGCATCTCTTCGTCTTCCGCCAGATTCAGGGAAGCCTCAGTATAGAGGGTGAAGGGGTACTTGTGGTCCTTCATCCATTTGACAAGCCGGGGCAGGAGCGCCTTCACGCTTTTCTTGTTCCCGATGAAATTGTCGTCAACCATAAAGACCGAACCGCGCCAGCCCAGGCGGTGCAGTTGGTCGAGTTCAGCGCACACCTGGTCAGGAGTTTTGGTGCGGGGGCGGCGGCCATAGATTTCGATGATGTCGCAAAACTCGCAGGTAAAGGGGCAGCCGCGCGAGAATTGAACAGACATCGAGCTGTAGCGGCCCAGTTTTGCCAGATGCATATCGGGCAGCGGAACTTGAGTGACATCCACCACGCGTTTATCAGAGTAGTGTTTTCTCACCGTTCCGCGTTCAAGGTCTTCGGCAATCTGGGTGATCATCTCCTCGGCTTCGCCTTCCACGAAGTGGTCGGCTTCGGCAATCGATGGGTCATGGGCGCTGGCGATAGGGCCGCCCACCATGGTTCGCTTTCCCCGCACCTTGGCGCGCGCAATCAGGACCTTAAACGACGGGCCCTGCACAATCATGCCGCTGAAGAAGACCACGTCGGCCCAATCCAAATCCGAGTCCTTCATCCGTTGGACGTTCAAATCCACCAGGCGCTTTTCCCATTGTTTGGGCAGCATCGCGGAAACGGTGAGAAGTCCGAGGGGAGGGAATGCCGAATGCTTGCCCTGGAAGGGCAGCGCATGTTTGAAACTCCAGAAAGTGTCGGGAAACTCCGGATAGACTAGAAGGACTTTCATGATAATCCCTCCCAGAACGGTGTGCTGTCATCTTCCTTTGGTATTGGGGCGAAATCCGTACTGTTGCGCGGTCTGACCTTGGGCTTTGAAGTTTGAAGCTTGGCCCAGTCCCTACCTCATGCCCCTGACTTTCACTTGCCTCAGGAACGCGTGAAGGTGACACATACGTGGGCGGGAATTACAAAGATTGCATTGGATTGCTGGCCGAAAGCCCCACGCGGCATTTACCGCGACTCGGGCCAAGTCTAGCACCATTATAGTTGCCGCTCCAGCAAAAATCTTTTCAAAAAACCTCGTCAGAATTTGCCGTGACACCTGCCGTGCGGCCGGACCCACGGCCCTTGTTTATGCTCCTACGCCCCGCACCATCATAAAAACATCCGCAAGCGTTCCTTGTCTGTGCAAAATGGAACACTGCGTAAAATTATTTTGGAAACGAGCTGCTGGTGGCGCCATGCCGACGTGTGGAATACGCCTCCCCCAGCCGTGGCACTTCTTCCGACCAGGGGTGATGGGGTTCCAGGCGCCAACCGCCAGCATTCAACAACATATGCTGGCTCTGACCCGCCAAATGCGATAGAATGCGCACGCTGTTTGGGCGTTCGTGAGAACCCATTTCCAACTCGAAAAACGAATACCGCTCTGTGCGGAAGGAGATGCTCATGCCTGAATCGACTTCAGATTCTTCGCTGGATATTGGTGGTTTGATCCTCGTGCCTGCATTGATCACCCTGGGAATCACCTTTTTGCGGTTGGCCGGAGAATTGGCGCACTGGTCGCCCCGATTCTTCAGCGCCGCGCCGGGCGGAGGTGGTGCACTAGTTGGAATCTCCTGGCTTCCTTTTGTCCTGGGTCCCTACTTTGCCGTCAAACTCGCCAAGGCCGGGCATGGCGCAGAGAGCATCTGGAAAGCCTTTGGCCTATCCGCTCTGGGATTGGTCATCATGATTGCGGGTGGGTTTATAGGGTTTGCGCCGAACGTTCATATTCCCGGGAGGCAAGTCCTGGGAATTCTGCTGATCGTGCTAGGCCCTTCACTAGTCACACTCGGCTGGCCGGCCTTGTTCAAGACGCTGGTTGCCTATGGTTATGCGGCAAGAATCCCGGTGGCCATTGTTATGCTCTTTGCCATCCACGGGCAATGGGGAACGCACTACGACGTCGTGCCCCCGGGCTACTCCGGACCGACGGCCTTTCTCGGAAAATACATGCTGATCGCTTTTCTGCCGCAGATGGTGGTTTGGATCGCCTTCACCGTGCTGGTGGGAGCGCTCTTGGGCACTCTCGTGACGGCTCTGGCGGTTCGTAGCAAAACGGCGGCGGCAACGTCTTAACGCAGGCGTGAATCCAACGGTTTCACGCTGACGGCTTTTCCGGTGCGGATGGATTCAATTGCGGCGTCAATGATGTCGTTTACCCCCACGTTGATTTCTGCCGACGACGGGGCCTCAATTGGCTTGTTGTTCCGCAGGCAGTCGAGGAAGTAGACGATTCCATCCGTGCGTTCCGGAGGCATTGGCGGCACTGGAAGCGGCGACCCGCTGGGGTCCTCAATCTTCGTGTTTTTCCTTGCCGGCTGAAAGAGCAGCCCGTCTGCCATCACCAACAAACTGCCCCTGGGGCCGAAGAATTCCACCTGGGCTTTGTTGTAGGGCCAATCCCAGGACGGCATCAGAATGGCGGAGGCGTCCGGATACTCCAGCACCATTACGGCGTCATCTTCCACTTCATTGTGCTGGTCGGTCTTGAGCTTCAGTGAATAGGCAAAGACGCGTTGTGGCCGTCCCTTCATCCACATCGCCCAGGCGGCACCATAGCAACCAAAATCCATCAACGGCCCGGCGCCATTCCTTTTTGGATCGTAAAGCCAGTTGTTGAATTCCTTTGATGCGCCGATTTCCTTCGGCCCCTCGTGCCCGAACTCAAGGATGATCTTCTGGACAGGGCCGACCTCTCCTGCCTTCACTCGCGCCGCGGCTTCCTGCGTGGCGGGCGACCAGAAATTCCAGTAATTCACCATCAGCTTGATGCCCGCTTGATTGGCCAGTCGCGCCATCTCCCGCGCATCGGCGCCGCTGGAGGCCATGGGCTTCTCGGTGAAGTAATTGATGTGCCGACGCGCGCACGCGCGCAGAATGGGCAGATGCAGGTTGTTGGCTGTGGTGACGATTGCCACGTCAGGCTTCATCGCGTCCAGCATTTCGGTGTAATCGCTGAAGAATTTGACGCTGGAAGGAACCAGGCCCTTTGCCTTCTCAATCAACTCCGGATGCGGATCGGCAATGCCCACCAGTTGCGCACCAGGAGTTTGCAACAGGCCTTTCATCCGGCTCCACACATGATCGTGATCAAGGCCAACGATGACGAAACGGGCGTCCGCGGCACGGGCAATTCCCGCGCCTCCACCCAGAATAAAAAGCAGCCCCAACAAGAAAAGCTTCTTCATGGCAGCACCTTCCTGCATCGGAATTCAATTTGCGGCAGGGAAAATCCACGCCGCCAGGGCGAGGGCCGAAGGAGGGAAGCCGCGAGAAAAGCGCAGCGCACGAAGATGTCGCGGTCAGAAAGCAAGCGTGGCCCCAACCGAGTGACGCGGTCAATCTACACGCGATGAGGCGCGGAAACAACACTTAATCGAATAGTCCGGGCATGCTCCGACTACTGCACGGCGAAATTGCGATTCTCAGCGCTCCAGCGTGGCGCGGATTGAATGGCCTTTATTACGTCCTCCGGTTCATTCACTACGGTCCAAATATCGCGGTGCCGGGTATCCATAAAGTGCTCAGCGATGCAGTGTTCCAGCGTATCCACAACTCGGTCATAAAAGCCCCGCGTGTTCACCAGGATGATCGGTCTCAGGTATCGGCCGAGCCGTTTCAGGGTAATCGTTTCGAAAAGTTCTTCCAGGGTGCCGCATCCGCCAGGCAGGGCCACCACCGCGTCAGCGCCGTCGAGCATCCGGTGCTTGCGCTCGCGCATGTTGTCGACAATGTGCAATTCGGTTAGTTCCTTGTGACCCCACTCCAGGTCCTGCATGAAGCGCGGGAGGATGCCGATGGCGGTTCCGCCCTCTTTGAGCGCGCCCTCCGCAAGCCGGGCCATGGCGCCCGCTCCGCCACCGCCGTAAACCAGTGTGGCCTGATGGCGTGCCAGGTGGCGGCCCAGGCGCTCTGCCGCATCTAGATATTCGGCGTCGCACTTCTGGCTTGAAGCGCAGTAAACGCAGACTCGCAAATTGCTCATGAAGAAATTTCCTCCGCTCCGCTAGCGTCAAATTCAGAGGCGTTGGGTCGGCCTGAAGACCGGCTTGTGCCGACCTGAAGGTCAGCGCTACAAGTTGCCTGGCCAGGATGTCCGTGGCACAGAGGCCATGGCGCCGCTACCGCCGATTTTTCATCAGCTCAAAGGCTTGCAGGATGACCTGTGTGGCCAGTTCCGTCAGATGATATTCGGGCAGGTCTTCGCGCCGCACCCAACGCGCGTCCACCACATCGGAAGCAGGGCTCATCCGTCCGCGCTTTTTGCGGCAGAGATAATCGATGATGACGTAATGGTATTTCACCCTTTTGCCTTCGTGCGAAATGCGGTCAAACACCAGAATGCACTCCAGGGGTTCAACTTCCAGCCCGGTCTCTTCCTTCAGTTCGCGCTGCACTCCGGCCTTCAGTTCTTCGCCCAGCTCCAGCATGCCGCCGGGAATGGACCACTCACCTTTCAGTGGTTCCTTGCCACGCCGAATCAGCAGGGCGCGGTCGCGATCAATCACCACGCCGCCGACGCCAATGATGGGTTGTTTCGGAAATTCACGTTTCATAGGTTTTACGATTGTAGCTCAAGATGCGTTTCAATGCTGAGGTGCAGAGGCAGCGTCAGAAGAGAATGCTTGTGAGGAAGACCATTATTTTCGCCAGGGCTTGCAGGCGGTTTTTTCTCATCGCCTCAGCGGTGAATTGTAATTGCGTTAAATTCCGACCCTCAGCTTGCGGCTGGTTCCGCTGCTGGCGCGCGTTTATTACGGTACCAGATGATCAGGGTATCAAGGGCGAACTTTCCCGGTCCGAAGATCAGGATCAGAAGGGAAGCAAAAAGGAAGGTATAGGGAGCGGCGGCGTAGAACTTGTCGGGGTCGGAGAAGATGGATCCCAGGGCCTCGCGGTCGCCGAGGACGTAAGCCACGATCATGTCAATCGTCAGCGGCAGGGCAATGAGGCGGGAGAACAGGCCCAGCGCGAGCAAAATGCCGCCCCCCACCTCAAGCCACGAGACGAAATAGGCATTCAGCGCGGGAGCGGGAACTCCCAGGCTGGTAAAGTACTCCACCACGTGGGGAATGTTCATGACCTTTCCCCAACCTGCCTCGAAGAACTGCCATCCCCAGTAAAGCCGGATCGCGAGCAACAGCGGTGACTGGCACGCATTCGCGGTGCGCACAAACCACACATTGAGCTTATCGATGAGCTTAAGCAGGTTCTCCATTGGTCGCGACCTTTCAGGATTTGGCAAACCATCCCAGGGATGACCACTCTTGAAACCATTCCTGTAATTGCGGCCCGATACGGTCAACGCGGCGGCCGGGGCGGAGCAGGGCCACTTCGATGGCTTCCTCAAGGGGTTTGCCTTCGCCAAGAGCTCGCAGAAGGGCAAACCCATCACGCTTCAGCCGTTTGAAATAGACGGCACCTTGCAACCGGTAAACGGCCAGGTATGCTTTTCCGGGGTTGGGTAGGGAGGAGCGCCGGATTCTGGTTCTTTTCGGAAATTCGATTACGGCGTTGCTGACGGTCTCGCTCCTGGCATTGAGCCTGCGGACATGAATCAGCAGATCATCCACGGCGTAGGCCAAATCGAGCAAGTGCAGATGCGGCTGAAGGCGGAAGATGGTGGCGCCGCTGAGTTGGCCGGAGGCAGTCGCAGTGAATCGCGGCAGGTCCAGCGAATCGAAGGCATCGATATCCGCCCATTCCAGCCTCACCATGTCAAAAGCCACGCGCTCAACCCCGGCAACGTATTCGCGATGTTTGCGGAGCCATGTTTCCAAACGCGAGCCCAGGTTCCTCAGCGTGAAGGATTCAGACGGGCATTCGTTCAAATAGGCCACGGCAAGTTTTTCAAACTTCCGCTCCCCCACCAGGCTGCGCAGGCCGGGAAAGTCCTCGCTGAGCGAACCCATGATCCTGAACCAATATTGCTGATTGTAAATCTGCAACCGCTCAAACGAGGTCATGCGGTCGTTCGGTTTGATGAGTGCATTGGCAATTTCGCGAACCAATCTGCCGTCGGGCAAACGCGGGCGCATGCGCTCAGAAGGGGTGAGCGGCTGCCGAGTGACCTCAAACACAGCTCGCTGAAGCTGTTCGAGGTTCACGAGGCCTCCTGCAATTGTGCCGGCAGATAGCGTTTGGCCTTCAAGGCTTCGCGGTGAACTTCATTGAAGGAGGGAATGCGGTCGTCCCATTCAAGCAGGGTCGGCGTGGGGCCTGCCATCTCAATTGCCCTGGCGTACAGCGCCCAGACGGGGTCGATGACAGGATGATCGTGTGTGTCGAGAATGTATTTCTGGTATTTGGTGTGCCCGGCAATGTGGATCTGCGCCACGCGCTCCGGCGGAACACTTTTCAGATATTCAAAGGGATCGAACCCGTGGTTGCGCGAGGAGACGTAGATGTTGTTGACGTCCAGCAGGATTCCGCAATCGGCGTCTTCCACCACTTCGTTCAGGAATTCCCACTCTTTCATTTCAGAAACGTGGAATTCCGCATAGCTGCTGACGTTCTCAACCGCCAGCGGCACTTCGAGAAAGTCGCGCGCCTCGCGAATCTTCTGCGCCGCTATTTTGGCGGCCTCGAAGGTGTAGGGCATGGGAATGAGATCGTGGGTGTAACGCCCGTCCACGCTGCCCCAGCACAGGTGATCCGTCAGCCAGGGCGTCTTGGTGCGCTTCACCAGCTTTTTCAGGCGCTTCAGGTGTTCGCGGTTCAGCGGTTCGGCGGAACCGAAATACATGGAGACGCCGTGCTGCACCACCCGGTAGCGCTCCAGAATCTGGTCGAGATTTTTCAGTGGCAGGCCGCCATCAACCATGAAGTTTTCGGAGATGATTTCAAACCAGTTGACGACGGGTTTTTTTTCGAAGATGTGCTGGTAATGCGGGACGCGCAGGCCGATGCCCACACCGTAGTCCGAGTTTCCATTGAAGCGATTCGCAGGCATGGAGTTTTCCGCTGAGCGTCAGGTTGACGGGAAAGCGGAGGGCCGGCGGTTCAACTGCCAGCCCCCACGCTACAAAATGAAACTGACGACTAGGAGCAGGGTTGGCCCTTGCAGCTGGTCTTCGTGCTGCAACCGCCCTTACCGGCGCAGGAGTTCTTGCCCTTTGAAGCGCCGCAACCGCCTTGACCGTTACAGGCGTTCTTTCCGGCACAACAATGCTTTGCCACTTTGGTGGTGGTTGAGTCATCTGCGGGCCGGGGTGAAGCGGAAGCAACCATCGTGGCTCCCAACACAAAACCTGTTAATGCCGCACCGACTAGCGCCTTACGAACTGACTTTGTCATCTGTAGATCCTCCCCTTTAATTTGAGTGTCTACGCCTGACGAAAGAGGTGTTCGAGGTTACGAATGCACCTGACTCACCAGCTGCTTTCGGCAGCGCAGCGAACTTTCTTGCCACAAAGTAAACTTGGAATTGCCCAAAGCCATGGTATTGGGGTTTATAGTCTCTTGTCAACAGGGAAGGAGGGTCTCGCGAAATGTCGTCCATTTGGCAAGCTGAGGAGATAATTTCACATCTTGGGCATATCTCTGTAAATCAGGGCGGATTCCCACCGGAAGTGCCCACACGCCGGGATGCCGGCTTGAGATGAGGCCGCAACTCTCAGCCGATCCCAGGACCTCAAACCGCAACGGTTCACCTTGGGTTCAGATTGATGGCGGAATTGAGGAATAGCGACCAACTCCCATGGTAATCATCCTTCCACTGCACCCTCGGGCGCGGTTCAGAGGATTCGCGTGCCGAACTGGCTGGCGGATTCAAACACGGAAAGCATGTTGGTCATTCCCAACAGATCATGCACCTTCTTGGAGAGGTTGATGAGTTGCAGTTCGCAGGGAGCCTTCTTGGCGGTGACGTAGACCCCAATGAGGGCGCCGAGCCCGGAGCTGTCAATGAATCCAACCTCGCCCAGGTCCAGGACAATTCGCTTGGTTTGGGGAATCAGCGCCCGGATTTCCTGCTTGAATTCCGCCGCAATCTCCGCCGTCAACTTACCGCTGCAGATCACCAGCGTGGATTCCGGCGAGGGCTGGATTCGCAGCTTGAACCGCGAATGGGGAGTACTGGGAGGATTTGTTGACATAATGAACTCCTCTTCATCAGGGCTTGGCGCTCGATTCCTCGCCTGCCGCACAGGCAAGAATCAATCATAAACTATAATGCATCCATGGCCATTGTGAACGTTGGCCAGCGCCCAATGATTCTATTGTAGCTGAATTCAGGCGCCTAATCCCCCGGTACCATGCTCAACTTCCGGGCACAGGTGGTTATTTCCTCCCAATCTGTTATCATTTTCACTTTACCTTGCGGGGCAGCGAGTGGGAGTCCAGGAGCTTTCAAGGAGGACTCCACTTTCATAAGGAGAGGCACCATGGGACAGCAAGCGTTGGTCAATAAAAATACTGAGCCGGACAAGAATGGATTGATCGTCGTGGGTGGCGCAGGCGGATTTATTGGGGGCGGCCTCGTGCGCTATTTTCACGACCGGGGATTCACCCGAATCCGCGCCGTTGACAAGAAGCCCCTGCCGGAGTGGTACCAGCGCGTGCCGGGCGTCGAAAGCTTGTGTCTGGATTTGAGCGAACAGGAAAACTGTGAGCGCGCCGCCGAGGGCGCCTACGAAGTTTACAACCTTGCCGCGGACATGGGCGGCATGGGTTTCATTGAACGTTTTCGAATTGAGTGCTTGCGCAGCGTGCTGATCAACACCCACTTTATCGAGGCCGCCAATCGCGCCGGGGCGGAGCGCTACTTCTACTCATCTTCTGCTTGTGCTTACAACACAGAATTGCAGAAGGATCCGAAGGTGCGCGCCTTGAAAGAGTCCGACGCCTATCCCGCCATGGCGGAGCGCGGCTACGGCTGGGAGAAGCTCTTTTCCGAAATGGTCTGCCAGGAATACTGGGCCGAGCGCGGCATGAAGACCTTCATCGCCCGGTTTCACAACGTCTATGGGCCGCACGGCACCTGGGACGGCGGCAGGGAGAAAGCTCCCGCGGCGATTTCCCGCAAGGTTATTGAGGCCCAGGACTCCGGCAGCAATAAAATCCTGATTTGGGGCGATGGCACCCCTACGCGCAGTTTTATGTACATTGATGATTGCGTGAAGGGCATCGACATGATCACGCACTGCGAGCAGTTGATCGCCACTCCCATCAACCTGGGATCAAGCGAACTGGTTTCTGTTAACGAGCTGGTGGACATTGTTGAAGCCATCGCTGGCGTCAAGCTGCAACGCGAGTATGACCCCGATGCGCCGCGCGGCGTGGCCGGGCGTAACAGTGACAACACCATGATTCAGAGCATCCTGCATTGGGAGCCGCGTACGCCCTTGCGCGACGGCATGGCCAAAACTTATGCCTGGATCGGTGAACAATTCGCAGACCGGAAAGCGGGCAAGCGGACGATAAGTTAACCCGGAGTTTCGACATGGCGAAGAATTTCAAGGACCTCTCGGAGCGGGAGATTCTGGCGCTTGCCATTACCCTGGAAGAAGAGGACTCGCGCATCTACGGTGATTTTGCCGAGGGGTTGCGCGAAACCTATCCCGCTTCCGCCAAAATGTTTGAAGAAATGCAGGCGGAGGAAGATGGGCACCGCCGCAGCTTGATTGAGACTTTCCGCGAACGCTTTGGCGAGCACATTCCCTTGATTCGCAAACAGGACGTGAAGGGGTTCATCCATCACACCCCGGTTTGGCTGGTGCGGCCGCTGGGAATTGACACGGTGCGGAAGCAGGCGGAAATCATGGAGCTTGAAAGCCGCCGATTCTACGAGCGCGCGATTGAAAAAGTGTCGGACGCCTCCGTGCGCAAGTTGCTGGGCGACCTGGCGGTGGTTGAAGCCAAACACTCGGCCAAGGCGGAATCCCTCCAGGAAAAGTACCTCACTCCTGACGTTCGCAAAGAGGAAGACGCCGCCAACCGGCGCCTTTTCGTTTTGCAGATTATCCAGCCGGGGCTGGCTGGGCTGATGGATGGCTCGGTGTCGACCCTGGCGCCGGTTTTTGCCGCGGCCTTTGCCACGCGCAGCAGCCCTGATGCGTTTCTGGTGGGTTTGGCGGCTTCTCTGGGAGCGGGCATCTCCATGGGATTTGCCGAAGCGCTTTCCGACGACGGCTCCATGACGGGCCGCGGACATCCCTGGATTCGTGGCGCCGTGTGCGGCGTGATGACCGCCATGGGAGGGATTGGCCACACGCTGCCGTTTCTGATTCATGATTTCCGCCTGGCGATGACCGCGGCGGTGATTGTGGTGGTGGCGGAACTCGCGGCGATCAGCTACATTCGCCACCGCTACATGGACACGCCCTTTCTTTCCGCCACGCTTCAGGTTATGGTGGGAGGGGCACTGGTTTTCATCACCGGAATTTTGATCGGGAGCAGTTAATCGAGTGAACGGTTGATCGGATGATCAAATAGCAATCGCGTTTGCTTTTCCTCACCGGATCACCTGATCGTCGGATCACCCGATTCTGTCCAAAGGAGTCTATCGTGCGCTTAGTCTTGGGAGCGGATCATGCCGGATATGAGCTCAAGCAGGTCCTGGTGGAATTCCTGCGATCCTTGGGCCACGAGGTCCTGGACGTTGGCACGAACAGCACAGCGGCCGTCGATTACCCGGATTTTGCCGAGGCCGTGGGCGCAGCGGTGCTGGATGGGCGCGCTGAACGCGGCGTGCTGATTTGCGGCAGCGGTGTGGGCGTATCCGTGGCCGCCAACAAGATTCCCGGAATCCGCGCCGCCATTTGCCACGATGGCTATTCCGCCCATCAGGGCGTCGAGCACGATGACATGAATGTGCTGGTTCTGGGCTCCCGCGTGATTGGAACAGAGCTGGCCAAGGACCTGGTGCGTGACTACCTGCACGGTGTCTTTACCCACGAAGAACGCCACATGCGCCGCCTGGCAAAAGTGAAGGCCATCGAGGCCAAGTACTTGCACTCTGAGCATTGACTGAGTGGGTCTAGTCGATAGAAGCATGCGGCGAGGATCTGGTATTTAGTCCCTCAAGGAGGCGATCCATGCCAGAGAAATACCACGCACCTATAGTACGCCCCACCTGTACTTCCTGGCACCTGACACCTGAAACCTGACACCTTCATTCCCTCACTCCATCTCAAAAGCCAAATAATGTAATCCTCCGTTGCGTTCAATTTGCAGCACCACCGGGTCCCCGGGTTTCAGTTGCTGGATGCTCGCGCTGAGCGTGTCCAGGCTGATGATGGTCGTCCCATTGAGAGCGTGGATGACGTCACCAGCTTCAAGGCCGGAATCAACCGCGGCGCCATTGGCGGTGCGCGCTGCGACGATCACTCCTGAGGCCATGCGCAGGCTCGGAACCATGGCGGCAATGTCGCGGTCAATCTGCACTCCCAGAATTCCCAATTTAGGGATCAGATCCTTCGCTGGGTCGAGCGAATCTGCCAGGCGGTCCATGTCATCGTGCTGCTCGACGACGGGAATCTGAAGCGATACCGTTTCCGTTGCGCGGATGACTTCCAATTGCAGCGGCGCAGGTTCCGTGCGGAACTGGAATGCAGCGTCAAATTGTGGGACGTTTACAACCGGTTTTCCATCAAGGGTGAGTACGATGTCTTGAACTTTCAGCCCCGCGGTATCAGCGGGCCCCTTGGGGGTAACGTCGGAAACGATCACGCCGAAGTCCTGTGGCAGCCCCAATCCCGCCGCCATGGTCGGTGTGATTGTTTGCACGCCAGCGCCGATCACCTCGCGATGCACGTGCCCGTGGTCACGCAACTGTTGGTAAATGCGGCGCACGACACCACTCGGGATGGCAAAGCCAAGGCCTTCGTTTCCGCCGCCCTGGGTCAGAATGAAAGTGTTGATCCCCACCACTTCGCCATCAATGTCCACCAAGGGGCCGCCACTGTTCCCGGGGTTGATCGGGGCGTCAGTCTGGATGTACACCATGGGGCGGTCAGGATCAGGCTGGCGGGCCACGGAGCTTACCACGCCCATGGTGACGGAATTCCCCAGGCCCTCCGGGCTCCCGAATGCAAACACAATCTGGCCCTGCTTCACATCCTGATATCTGCCAAAAGGAAGTGAGGGCAATCCACTGCCTTCAATTTTCAGCAGCGCCAGATCCGCCTCTGTTTCCACGCCAAGAACGCGCGCATCCATGGTGGTGGTTTTGGAGCGCAGAGTGGCGTGGGGCGAATTGCTGTTCTCCGATGAAAACAGCACCACACGCACCCTCTCAGCACCTTGGACAACGTGCGCGTTGGTGACGATGTACCCCTCCGGGTCCACAATCACGCCGGATCCGAGTGTCCGCTGGCGGCCGATCAATGCCGTCTGTCCGCGCTGCTCCACGGTTCCGTATCCGGTCACAAGGATTTGCACAACGGCGGGAGAAACCCGCTGCGTCAGGGAGACGACGGATTCATCAAGCTGCTGAAGGGAATCTTTGGCTGTGGCGGGTTGCGCGATCACAAAGAACGCAATGGCTGCCAGCAAGACAGCCCCGGTTTTTAGTGACCGTGACCTCGACAGATTTTCTGGAGCCACGAACATAATTCCTCCTTGCGGTTCGCAAAGGCCCATTGGTTTGGAGCAGAGACGGGCAATGATAATGCCTGAATCCGCGAGGGGTCGATTGAGTTCCCCCACTCTTAAGATGCATCGAGCGTCCTGTTCTGCTCACTCTTTCCTTTGGGGAGGGGCGGAAAAAATTACTCTGGGATGCGAATCGGGGTTGCCTGGAAGGAAGCTAGTGCCGCAATCCATTCAGTGCGGAACGGATCTCTGCATTATTGGGATCAATGTCCAGCGCGGCTTGCAGCTCCACCACAGCCTGGGCCTTGCGGCCGGTGGCGGCGTAGATCAGGCCCAGGTGGTAGTGGGCGTGGCTGTCAGCCCCGTTCATCGCCAGCGACGCCTTGAAAGCCTCCTCCGCCCGGCCCTGGTCGCCCATCTGTGCGTAGATGTATCCCAGATGGTCATAGGCCGCGAGGTTGGGCTCAACCTGCAGCGACTGGCGGAATTGGTCCTCCGCCTCCTTGAGCCGCCCTGAATCCAAATAGAGCTTTCCCAGGACGTTGTGCGCGGCGAAATTGAGCGGGGCAATGGAAATGGCGATGCGGAACTGTTCTTCCGCGCGATCCATCTGGTGCGTTTCGGCATAGACCGCACCAAGATTAAGATGAGAATCGGCGTCACGAGTTGACAGTTGAATGGCGTGCTCGAGATAGGGTCGGGCTTCGTCGTACCGCCCTTCTTTGGCGTAGAGGGCGCCCAACGCATCGATGGGACGGACAAAGTCCGGCTTAAGGCGCAGGGTCTCTTTCCATTCATGCTCGGCCAGCGCTTCTTCTCCCCGCATCCAATAGGCATCGCCCAGGGCGTCATGGAGAACAAACTCATCCGGCTCCGCCGCCAGGGCGCGCGAGATCAATGTGACGTCGTCCTGCCAATCGGGAATCCGGGTGACAATGCGGAAGACGCAGAGCGCAACGATGATGCAGCCGCTGAAGGCTACTGGCCATCGCCATACGGCCTGTCGTTTCGATGCTGCTTGCCATAAACCCGCAATCGCCCAACCCGCCACCAGGCAGAATCCCACCGTGGGCAGATAGAGATACCGGTCAGCAAGCACATAGGAGCCCATTAAGCGGGCGTTCAAAACGGGCGCAAGCGTGCAGAGAAGCCACAGGATTCCAAAGGACGCTGGCCGCGCTTTCTTCCATAACACACCAAAGACCGCCGCGCAGATGGCCAGCGCTCCGAGGCCTTTCAATACCGGGGCAGAGGTGAGGTGAGTGCTGGCATGAAAGACGTAGAAGGCGGACAGATACGCGGGCCAAATGAGCTTGAAGATGTATTGTCCCAGCAAGGCAAGGGCGGAAAGGAAAGTTTCAAACAAAGTGAGATGGACCCAGCCCATGGCGTGCGCAAACGATCCCATCAGGCGAACGCGCATCAGGACGTATCCGAGCAATAACATCCAGAGCACGCCATAGCGGCCAATTTTCTGCGCCCAGGTGGTTTCATTCCGGTCAGCGCGGTAGAAGTGCTCATAGATCACTGCGAGGACGGCAAGGGTAAGCGCCTGTTCTTTGGAGAGCAGGGCCAGAAGGAAACAGATCGCCATGCAGCCTTGCATCCGAAGCCGTCCGTAAAAGGTCGGCTGATCCACTTGGAGGAAGCACCAGAAGGTGAGCAGATAGAAGAAGGTGAGTTCCAAATCGGTCACGGCGGAAATCCATGCCACGGATTCAACGTGAACCGGATGCAGGGCAAAGAGGCCAGCCGCAGCAAGCGCCGCGCCCCGGTGGCGCAGGAGCCGCTCCGCAAACAGATAGAGCGTCAGAACCACGGCTGCGTGCAGAAGCAAGCTCGCAAGGTGAAAGCCGAAAGCCAGTGGACCAAAAATTTGGTAGCAGAGGAGAAATCCCAGTGTCATGACCGGACGGTAATAGTTGGTGGTGCCGTGCGCGTCTGCAAATGACCACACCGGCGTCGTCAGAGCTTCACGCAGGTGTCCGAATGTATGCACATAGGGATTGTCAAGGATTTGGGCCTTATCGTCGTAGATGTAGGCGAAATCATTGTGGAGGATTCCGGCGTAGGGCAAGAGGGCAAGAAGCAAAAGGAACGCCAGCGGCCAGGCTCCGGAAAGAAAAGGAGAGCCACCCTGTGAATGCCTGGCATCCGGCGCCATTGCCTGTGGGATTTTGGCTCCCTCCGAGTAGTTGCTCATCAACTTCCCCTTACCTTGGGTGCGTCACATCTTGACTAATGCTGGAGCTTTTGAAGTGCCGCAGCGACTTCAGCGTTGTTCGGATCGGCCGCAAGTGCGGCTTGCATTTCCGCCAAGGCATCGGTGCTTCGTCCTGTCGCGGCATAGATTTGCCCCAGATTGAAGTGGGCGTGGCCGTCGGTACTATTCATCGAGAGCGCAGCTTTAAAGGCCTTTTCCGCCCGCACCGTGTCTGCCCTCTGCATATAGATATATCCCAAATGGTCGAAGGCAGCGACGTTTGGTTCGCATTGCAGTGATTGGCGGAATTGCTCCTCGGCCTCCGGAAGCCGCTTGGAGTCAAAGTAAAGTTTGCCCAACAGGTTGTGCGCGTTGAAATCCAGCGGAAACAACAGCACGGCGGCGCGGAACTGTTCCTCGGCGCGATCCATCATGCCCATTCCCGCATACGCCGCTCCCAGGTTCAGGTGCGCAGCGGCATCGTTGGGGTTCAGGCGCAGGGACTTTTCCAGAAGCGGCAGGGCCTGATCATAGCGTTTTTGTTGGGCATAGAGGACGCCCAGCGAATAGAGGGGCTCGGCGGAATCGGGCTCAAGGCGCAAGGTCTCCTGCCATTCGTGTTCCGCCCCCTCCCAATTTCCCCGACTCCAATAGGCCGCGCCCAACAAATCATGCAAACGAAAGTCGCCCGGCTCGGCGGCAATGGAAAGGGAGAACAACGTGATGTCATCCCGCCAGTCCAGAACGCGCAAACTGATACGAAGGACGCAAAGCGCGGTCAGCATGCATGCGGCCGCAACCAGCCAGTCGCCTGCCTGGCGGCTGCGCGTGGAAACGGATTGCCACAGGGTTGCGCATGCCCAACCGCCCACGAGACAAAATCCTACGGAAGGTAAGTAAAGGAAGCGCTCACCCAATACGTAGGCAACCAGCCAGCGGATATTCAGGACCGGTATCAGGGTGATGAAGAGCCAGAGAATTCCGAAGGACGCCGGGCGCGCGCGCTTCCATAGCACGCAGAACAGTCCTGCGAACAATCCCAACTCACAGGCACCCACAAGAACTGGCGGCTCGAAAAAGCTGTAGCTGGTCTGGAAGGGGTGAAAGGCGGATAGCCGAGCCGGCCAGAGCAAGATGCCCAGGTATTGTCCCAACACTGCCACGCCGGAGAGAAGTGTTGGAAGCATACCGACAGCATGGAATCCCGTGACGTGCCCAAGCGACCCGATTAGCTTGAAGCGCACGAGCATATAGCCCAGAAAGACCAGCCAAAGCGGGGCACAACGAAATATCTTCTGCCAGGGCATAGTTTCGGAGCGGTCACCGCGATAAAAGTACTCGTAGATCACGGCGAGCACTGGAATCGTCACCGCCAGTTCCTTGGAGAGGATTGCCAAAGCAAAACTACCCGTCATGGCGGCAATGGCCCAGGTTCTGTTCCCGCCTCCGGGGGATGCAATCCGAAAGAAGCACCAGAAGGCAAGGAGGCTGAAGAAGGTGGCTTCAATGTCGGTCACCGCGGAGATCCACGCCACTGCTTCCACGTGAGCTGGATGGATGGCGAAGAGGGCCGCCGCGGCAAAGGCCGCCGCCCGATCACCCAGCAGCCGCTCCGCCAGAAGGAACAGCATTCCCACTGTGGCCACGTGCAGAAGCAAGCTGAACAGATGGAACCCCAATGCCCAAGGTCCGAAGAGCTGATAGCAGAGCAGAAAGCTGAGTTTCACCATCGGCCGGTAATACGGAAGGCCTGCCTGCGCGCCCATGTTGGAAAATAGGGTGGTGGTCAAGACTTCGCGCAAATGATGGAAGCTGTGGACGTAAGGGCTGTCGAGAATGAGAACCTTGTCATCGAAAGCGTAGGCGAAGTCATTGCGGAGGATTCCGATATAAGGCAATGCCGCCAGGAGCAACAGAATAGCCGCCGGCCACGGCCCGGAGAGCAGGTTAGCGGTACGTGGTGGAACGTCAGCTTCCGGCGAGACGAGCGGTCGGGCTTCCGTTCCAATTTGGGGGTCGTTCATGAAGTGCCCTTCAACTCGTTTCAAGCAAATAGGGCACGGAATGGCTCGCTCATCTGACGCCCTCATTCGCCAATCAATTCGCTGCCATTATAGTTCACGCAAGCAAGCAAACCGAGGCAATCCCGGAGCAAAGTGAGCGGTGACTGTCCAAGCCGCCTCGACAACCATCTGCCTATCGCTTACTGCTTACTTGCGCCTGGTCCTTCTCCCCGAAAATGGAAAGCCCCTGGTTGTACGCTGACCGCACAACCAGGGGCCCGGGATACTGATGGGTTTGGCTTTATTCCAACTTACTCAGGAACGGCGCACAGCAGCGCCTTGCCACAACACCCTCTCTGAGCTAGAAAAGAAGAGAGGGACCCACGGACGAGCGCTAACTTTGCGCCTAAGCCTCAGCACCCTCGCTAAGGTTACATTCACTTCCGATCGACATGGACCACCTCCTTTCTAGCGATGGGCCGATAATAAAGCTGTGTTTCGGGCGAGTCAAGTAAAAAAGTGGCGAAAATGAGGCGAAAACGATAATAAAAAAGGGGGATGGCAGCGTACGGCTAACAACTGACTGCGAACGCCACGTTCCCTTTGCCTGCTGCCTTCCGCCCACTGCCTACTGCTTGTTGCTTTGCGTTTCATACTGTCCGGTCAAAGCACGCCAGCGCAGAACCACCAGGTCCAGGGTCATATGCAGAGAATCCTTCAGATAGTGCACCTTGGTGGCAGGGTTATGATTCCAGCGCACGGGAACCTCCACCACTTTCCCGCCCAAGCGCTGCACCAGAAAGAGAATCTCCGGATCGAACCCGAAGCGGTCAACGCGTTGAAGTTCAAACGCGCGATGAGTGGTCTTGCTCCGGAAGAGTTTGAAGCCGCACTGCGTATCGTGGATCTTGAGGCCGGTAAAGATACGCACCAACAGGTTAAAGAATCGTCCCCCCCATTCTCGGAACGGTGATTGATGCTCGCCAATCAGTTCGCGTTGCAGCGCCCGGGAGCCCACCACGGCATCGGCGTGAGATGTTTCCATTGCGGCCAGGAGCTTGTCCGCTTCCTCAATCGGCGCTGAGAGGTCAGCATCTGTGAAGAGGATCAGCTCACCGCGCGCTTCCAGAACTCCGTGGCGAACCGAAAACCCTTTGCCGCGGTTGCGTTGATTGCGCAGCACGCTAACTCCCTGCCGAGCGGAAGCGATTTCCACGGTGTTGTCCGTGGACCCGTCGTCCACCACAATGATCTCGACCGGGAACTCCTTCCCCCGCGCGTAATTCTGTATCGCCTCCAGTGAGCTGACAATTCGGGCAGCTTCATTGTAGGCAGGAATCACGATGCTGAGAAAAGGCTGGGACATGGTGAAAAACTATATCAGAAGTCAGGAGTCAGGAGGAGGAGCTAAGAATTACGAATTAAGAATTACGACTTAAGAATTGGAGGTTGGAGTTTGACGCAAGAACCCTTCCGCCACATGTTGAGAGTTAATTGTTGAATCCACAACTCCCGAACATGTGCAGTTGTTCGATAATTCTCCGCGTTAATTCGACCTTCCCAGCCGTCCAGAGTGTGCAATCATAGATCCTGGGCTTCCAAATGCCGCCTTATAGAGTTCAGCTCTAAATTCCCAATTGCCAATTCCCAATTCCTAATTCCAATTCCTACTTCTTAATTCGTAATTCCAACTTCCTTCTCCCTCCACCCGCCATTCCCAACGAGCGGCACAAACTGGCACGCTCCGAGGCTGCGGGTGAGCATTTGTTCTTCCTCCCGGCAAATTAACTGGAGGTCCTGCTGGTGCAAACTCCCGACAGGCGCCACCAATCGGGCTCCTTCTGCCAACTGGCTGAGCATCACCGGGGAGATGCTTGGTGTTGCCGCGCTAACAATGATCACGTTGAAGGGTGCGCGCTCCACCAGGCCCTCGCTTCCGTCGCCCGCGAAAACCTCAATGTTTTCAAAACCCAATCGTGACAGGCGTTCGCGCGATTCGTCCGCGAGCTGAGTGTTCCTTTCAACCATGCAAACCGTCGCGCCCAAATGCGAGAGGATTGCCGCCAGATAACCACTGCCTCCACCGACTTCGAGCGCGTGGTCACCGGGCACAACACGCGCAGCTTCGGCCATCAGGGCCACGATGTAGGGTTGCGAAATGGTCTCGCGCGCGCCAATCGGCAGCGGGCGATCTTCGTATGCAGCGCCCATGGATTCCGCGGGCACAAATTCTTGGCGGGGCACGGCGCGCATGGCTTCCAGCACGCGCTCATCGTGAATGCCGCGGGGGCGAAGTTGCTCCTCCACCATGTGGCGGGCCTGGAGATCGAATTGATGCGTGGTTGTCATGGTGCAGGGCAGAGCTCATCGCCCGCCCGTGGATTCAGGGCTTGCGATCGGCCGGCGGGCGGATGGATCTCCATGCTTCGAGCGCCCAGTCTTTGTCCTCAGACTGTGGATAGACAAATGAGCAGACGGATTTCAAGGCCGGCGTGATGTTCAGCGTGTTCATCACAAAGTACTCCTCGCCCGATGGCCGGGCGTGTTTGCTGATGGTGGCCGTTGCCGCGTACTGTTCGCCCTCCTCCACGTAGTCGGGCTTGCCCTCTTTCATCTGGCCTTTGATCGATTCAAACTTCTCGGCCCCCATGGGTGCGGGCAGGCGGAAGGCGGTAAACCAGATTTCATGCGGCGGATCGACGGCGAAGAGGTTCTGCTCCTTGTCAAAGTTGAACTCGCTGAAGGAGCCGGGGATGCGGATTCGCCAACCGCCTGTCATCGGCAGGGTAACTTTTCCGCGCCGGTATCCAATCGATGGCGTTCCTCCGGCAAGCGCCAGCACCACATCTTTCTCCGGCGCGTCGTTTCCGAGCAGTTTCAGAATCTCGCCCCACTCGGCCCAGGGATACGCGAGCGTGGGGTCAAGTTTGTACGCCTCGGCGAGCGATACGGCCACGCTCTTCAGCACTTCCGTCTCACCCGCGCTTACGGCAGGACGCCAGCGCACGGTTCTCCACATCAGTGTCAGAGCGCGTCCCAGGTGGTATCCGGCGTCGAAGCCGGGCGTCCACCACGCAAAGAAGTCCTTTCCATTGGAACCATCCTGTGATGTCTTTAGCATCCATTCGCGATCGCGGGGGCCGAGGGGCGTGATGGCAAGCTGATCACTTTCGAAGTGGGCAATCGGCGACATGCTCAGGGCGATGCCCGTGTCATGTGGGTCGAGCCGCCCATCGAAAAACAGCTTGGCTAAACTCTCAAGCCACGCGGTCATGTGGGCGAACACCTGCTGCTCATCGCCGGAAAAGAAGTATCCGGTATCGTCGCCGTATTCGCCTGATTCATCCTCAGGCTGCTGCCATGAGGCTTGAAAATCGTGGGCCAATTCCTTCAGCAATGAAACAAGGAAGATGTGATACCCGGGGCCGACAGAGGATGTGCCGGCGGAAACCACCAGTTGATCGGCGGCGGTGAGCGAGAGCTCCATCTCTTCCGCTCCAGGATGAAGCCGGCAGAAGATGGCCGGCGAACCCTTCACTTTCCCCTGCATGATCTCCGGCCGCACGTCCGGGTACTTCTGCCGAACCCAGGCGGCGACGTCATTCATCAACTGCCCGGGATCGGGCGGTGGGGAAGCGAGTTTTGCCAGCAAACGTAAGCCAATGGCCAAGGTGATCTCCTGATTCCAGTTGATTGTACCTTACCCTCCGCCGACGGGGAGCGACTTAAGATACACGCGAGCTCCTGGCAGCTGACAGCCCACTGCCGACAGCCAATAGTAAGGGCGCGAGGCGAGCTCAACATCCCGTTTTCCGCGTTCCGCGTACCATGTCACGCTGCGAATATCTCCCGTGTTTTCAATAACTTCTTGGCTTAGCTTAGATTTTCGCATAACCCCTTTGTTTTCATCAGGATCCTAGGAGCAACCTTCATTTTTAACATCTTTTTGTGTGGATGGTTTTCGAGACTGATTTGATGGTTTGGGGAGGGATTTTGCGGGAGCGAGTTGCTGCGCGGGGCCTTCATCGCGATTCTAGCCTATACCTTTCGACCTAATTTGTCAAGAGACAAAGTGTCACAAAGTGTCGCTGGGAAGGTGCGGCTTTTTGATTCCTGGCCCAATGTCCCTCGGGAAGCGAATACCATTCAGCGCTCCGAATTGATGCAAAATGCGCAAGACTGCCGGCTCCCCCGCTGCGCCTCTGCGCAAGAATGGAAGTTGTATTCCCGCTTCCAGCAAAAGCATTTCACGCAAAGCCGGAAGGTCGCAAAGTCGCCAAGTGGCCAACGCGCACGCGGATCGAAGAACTCCACCTGCAGATAGAATGGCCGCACCGCATGGTTGTTGTTCAGCAAATGCATGTGACAACGCCGGGTGATGGGCGAAGGGATTTGTGACGGCGTGCGGAGGGCGGCCCTTAGGATTCGGCCTGTTGAGGCTGCAATTTTGCGGCTTCCTGGCGCGTGTAGAAGATGCGATGGATTACGGTGAAGTTCGAAAGCACGGCAATCAGCCAGAGCACCGGCGCCATGCGGTCAAACAGCGCGCCAATGATAATCAGCACCACGCGCTCCGGCCGTTCGAGAAAACCTACTTTGCAACTCTTGATCAAGGTTTCGGCGCGGGCGCGCGTGTAACTGACCATCACGGAGCCAATCATGGCAACCGCCACAAGGCAGACATAAGAGTAGCGATTGATGCGCCCGTAGTAGATCAGCAGGCCAATCAGCAGGCAGAGGTCAGAATAGCGGTCCATGACGGAATCGTAGAAGCCGCCAAAAGCGGTTACTCGATTGGCGACGCGAGCCACGCGGCCATCGGTCATGTCGAAAATTCCGGCCAGGACAATTGTGGCGCCGGCCCAGCGAAAGTATCCGTAGGCGAAAAGATAGGCGGCGAGGCAATTAATGGCAAAGCCGATGAAAGTGAGGAGATTGGGGTTGATGCCGGTGGCGGCAAACCCTGCGACAATTGCGTCCAATACATAACGAAGGGTGTCGCCGATTTTTCTCGTAATCATGGAAGGTCTCTGCGCTCCCGGCCGGACAAGTCCGCCAGGGGCTTAAAGCAGGTCGTGAAAGGTCAGAACTGTACGGATTTCAAATTCGCGGGTGCCGTTGGGTGCAGTCACAGTGACCGCGTCCCCGGCTTTCTTGCCCATCAAGGCCCGTCCTATGGGCGAGGTGGTGGAGATCAATCCCTTGCTGACGTCGGCTTCCTCGCTGGTCACCAATTTGTACTCAATGTCTGAATTGCGGTCCACATCATAGAGGACCACTTTGGAGCCGAAGGCGATGCGGTCCTTCGGAATGTTGTTCATATTGATCAGCGAGAGATCCGCCAGCCGGTTCTTCAGCTGCATCAGTCGCGCGCTGACAAAATCCTGCCGCTCCTTCGCCATGCTGTACTCGGCGTTCTCGCTCAGGTCGCCTAATGCCCGCGCGCGCTTCAGCTCCTGCGGCAGTTCATGGTTCAGTTCGTGCTCCAGGGCTTGAATCTCAACTTGAAGCTTCTGGACAATCGGAGAAGGAGGCATAGTGTCAATTCCAATTCTTGGGTTCAAGCCGCATTATAGGTGAAACCTGCCTTCCAAAGCAACGGGAGCGGGAAAGAGCCAAAATAATGTGAAAATCACCTTCGCTTGAATCGCCCTTGGACTCCATTGTGGCTATTCCACAATTGGCCAACATTAGGGGTGACTGGCCGAATGCACGGAGGACAGGCGTGTTCAGCCCTATACTCGCGCAATTCGCCCCAATTATCCTCAATTTATGTCTTTTCCGACGGATTTTGCGATTCTTACCTCGCCTATTTGCCCATGCAAGCGTCGTGACCTGCCATTCTTGTGGATATCTCCAGATTTTTCATCGAGATCGTGGGCTGATGGGCGGATTGCTTGCAAGTCACCTTTTTTTCAGTGATATAGGCGGAGCGTCACACCGCCGGTCATCGCCATCCCTTTTTTCAATTACATTCCGGCTTCGAACGCTCTAAAAAAATTATTTTCCCACCTTCACCGGATGGATTCTTGAGAAATGGCTGGAGCCTGGTGGTTTGGGCGCCCTTGAATTGAAGGGGATCAATGGCGAAGGCCTGGTGTTCAGGCCTGAACATCGTGGCGCTTCCGCTTCAAAACACCTCCGGAGTATGCCTTGATGCCACCCTTGTCAATCAAAATAAGCAACATATAGAGGCTATTGTTGGTTTACCAGAGGGCGGCAAAACAGGCATTATTTTGCGCAAATATCAATTTGAGATTTGGCAGTATTTGCAGCCCGCCCCTGATAATTTCCCTCTCTTTTGAGCCTCACCAATTACGCTTGACAGGGTATAGGGTGAATGGCACAATGTCCCAGACAAACGGTAAACTCAGCTAATTTCTTAAATACCGGCCAGCGTCCGCGGCCTCGATTTTTGGGGAATGGTCTTTAAATCCATTGGCCAACGCTGAACAGTTTCGGCAATTCAAGTGGAGGATTCTATGCGATTCCGGCGTATTCATTCGGGCCTTGGGGCAAGCAGCACCATGGGGCTTCTTGCGATGTGGATGGTTCTGGCAGCCCCCATGTGGGGAGCAGAGCAGGCAACAGGCGGGCACAATAGTTTGGTTACCGGCACCAGCAATTCCAGCCAACAAGCCACGGCCCCTGCCGCCACGCATCCCACCGGCATCGCAACGCCAGCGGACTCCGTAAAGGTGCGCCAGCTTTCCTCCTACAGCAAGCTCCCCTTAAGCTTCGTGCCCAACCGTGGCCAGACCGACCCGCAAGTTCGCTTCACCTCCCAGGGGCGCGGCTATGCGTTGTTCCTGACGCCGGATGAAGCAGTGCTTTCATTGGTCAAGCCTGAGCGGATTGACGGCCACCTCTTGCCGGGAGACCGCGCCAAGGCCGATGCGGAATCCAGCGGCGTGCTGCGCATGAAATTGGCGGGAGCCCAGGCTTCCGTGAATCCCACCGGCGCGGAGTTGCTCCCGGGCAAGACAAATTACTACTTCGGAAATGATCCGAAAAAGTGGCTGACCAATGTTCCCAACTATGGCCGGGTGAATTACGCCGATGTGTATCCCGGAGTCGACCTGGTCTATTACGGCAGCAACCAGCGTCAACTGGAATACGATTTTGTGGTCAAGCCGGGCGCGGACCCGAAGTCAATCCGCCTTTCATTTGATTTAAGCGGAATGAGCGATGAGGCAAAGAAGGCGGCGCTTTCCATCGACGCCAATGGCGACCTCCTGATTCAGGGCGCCCATGGAGATTTAAGCTTCCACAAGCCGATTGTATACCAGCTTGCCGACACAAGCGCCGGCCAGGCGCGGCACACGCTGAATGGAAAATACGTTCTGACCGGCGGCAACGAAGTGCGCTTTGCCTTGGGGGATTATGACAAACGGTTCCCCCTGGTGATTGACCCCGTGCTGAGCTATTCGACCTACCTCGGCGGCGCGGGCCCGGACAGCGGCAACGGCATTGCCATCGATGGAAACAACAACGTTGATGTAACGGGTTCGGCAGTTTCCCTGAACTTCCCCAGGGTCAGAGAGCTTCCCACCGTCAGTAAGAAAGGTTATGTCCATCCGCTGACCGGAATTGATTTGAATCCCATTGTCTTTGTCAGCCAGATCAATGCGCAGGGTTCCCTGGCTTTCAGCACGTTGATTGGCGGGACGGGTGGGGATGGCGCCTATGCGCTCGCGCTGGACATCTTCGGCAGCATCTATGTTACCGGCACGACGCACTCCGATGACTTCCCTATTCTCGGCAGCGCCTTGCAAACCGGGCTGCAGGGGCCCAGCGACGCGTTCCTGGTGGCCCTCAGCAGCACTGGTTCGGTTGGTTACAGCACTTACGGCGGCGGCGCGGGAAATGAAGATGGCCTGGCGATCTACATCGACAGCAATAACAACATCTATGTGGCGGGCGACACCTCAACCGCTTCCGGCAATCTCATTGGAAACAATGGTCCCTTGGGATACCAGACCACCTATGGCGGCGGCGCGAGCGATGGTTTTGTCGCTGTCCTCAGCACGACATCGGGTATATCCCTCACCAGCCTGAGCTACTTTGGCGGCGCCGGAACGGACGTCATTACGGCAATCACGGCGGATAACAATGGAGACGCCTATGTGGCAGGCCGCACCAGCTCCTCCAGTTTTGTCACTGGCAACCCGGCCACCATCATCTCCACCTATGACAGTGATGGCAGCTTTGATGCCTTTGCCGCCGAAATCAGCACGCGTTTCAACTCGTTGACCTTCTTTACCTACCTGGGTGGCGCTGGAGACAACGAAGCCACCGGAATCGCGCTTGATCCGCAATACATTGCCTACGTCGCAACCTCTCAAGATGTTGTAACTGGCAAACAGCTCGTATCCAAGGTTCCGAAACAAAAAGTTCAGCCCGATGTTTATACCCTTGGTTCAGGTGGAAGCACGCTCTTCAGCCAGGCGAACGTCTATGTAACCGGTTCGACCACGAACCCCTCCGGCTTTTTCCAGAACGCTACAGTCCCCCCCACCACCACCGAAGGTCCCGGGGGCGGCAAAGACGCTTTTGTGGTGAAGATCGCCTACCCCGCGACACAGCCAGTCCTCGGAGCAGGTCCGTCGTTTGGTGGCAGCACACCTTTTGCCTATGCGAATTTCTTCGGTGGCAGCGGCGATGATGTGGCAAATGCCATCCTGCCTGACCTTTCCGGAAACATCTACCTGGCTGGAACCACCAATTCTGCCAACTTTCCCCAGAATAATGCGGCTCCAGGCGCCTGCACGGGCACCTGCGGCACGGGTGCGAATACAGATGCTTTCCTGGCAAGGCTTGATCCTGAGGGCGTGAACCTGGTCTACTCCTCCTATCTCGGTGGAAGCGGCGGGGACACCGGCAACGCGATTGCCCAGGACATCAATGCCGGAACTTGGCTGACCGGCGCCACAGCTTCAACGGATTTCCCCACCCTGAATCCCCTGCAATCTTCCCTGGGAAATTCAAATGGGAACACCAATGCCTTCGTCACTGGCGTTGCCGGCGTGGCAGCGATTCGCAACCTGCCCGGTTTCAACACCACCGTATTCCCCGCCAATGACGATGGCTCCGTTGACAGCCTCTTGGGCGCGAACTTCAACAATGGCAATGGAATCAATTTCTTCGGAACCACCTACAGCGACGTTTGGATTAACAATAACGGCAACCTCTCCTTTGGGAATTCCTACAGTACCTTTACGCCGAGCGGGCTCACCGAAAGCGGCGTTCCTCCAATCATCGCCCCATATTGGGCTGACGTGGAGACCTCCGGCAATGGATCAGGGCTGGTGACTTACGGTAATGACACCGTGAATGGCTTTAATGCCTTCGGCGTGAACTACATCAACGTCGGATACTATGATCAATTGGTTGATTGGCTGAACAGCTTTCAGGTGATCCTGATTGACCGTCAGGACGTTTCCCCTGGCGACTTTGACATCGAATTTAATTACGGGAAGTTGCAATGGGAAGCCGGCGAAGCCAGTGGCGGCGCTGATGGTCAGTGCATCGTCAACAACGTGGTCCTCGAAAGCTGCAGCCCGCCCCACGTGGGTTATTCGAACGGTTCCGGACTTCCGGGCACTTTCTACGAATTGCCAGGTTCCGGAGTTGCGGGAGCGTTCCTGGATTCCAATACCTCAACTGGCCTCATCCGCGGCATTCAAGGTTCGAACGGTCTGGGGCGGGTCGTCTTCACGGTGCGTTCCGGCGCGGTTCAATCCGCCGACCTAGGCATTTCCATGACTCCGGCGCCATCACCGGTGGCGCTTGGCTCAAACCTGACCTATACCATCACCGTCACCAACAACGGGCCGAGTGATGCGGAGAGCGTTGCGGTGAATGACACCCTTCCGGCCAACTCGTCCTACGTGTCGGCAACTCCCAGCCAGGGCACGTGCGGCGGAACCTCCGCTGTTTCCTGCAGCCTTGGCACTATTACCAACGGCAATTCGGCCACCATCACCATCGTGGTTACGGTAAATAGTGGCACCTCCATCAGCAACACCGCCACGGTTTCTTCGCCCACGTTCGACACCAATTCCGCCAACAATACGGCAGGGCCCATCAGCACGACCGTCAACGGAGTGCCCGCGCCCAGCATCGCCAAGACTTTCGGCGCCCCCAGCATTTTGCCCAATGGGACCACCTCACTGAACTTCAGCGTCTCCAACCCATCGAGCACGGCAACCCTGAGCAGCGTTGGGTTTACGGATGCGTTCCCTGCCGGGCTGTCCGTGGCCTCGCCCAGCGGCCTTGCCTCAACCTGCGGAGGCACAGCGGGAGCGGCGGGAGGCACCGTAAGCTTGTCAGGCGTCACCCTGGCTTCTTCCGCATCCTGCACGTTGTCAGTGAATGTGACGGCAACCACTCCGGCGGTCCTGAGTAACAGCGTCACCGTGACTTCGGCCAACAACGTTACCGGCAATACCTCAACGGCGTCCCTGGCTGTTGCTGCCGCGCCGACCATCACCAACGCTTTTGGCGCCCCGACCATTGCCGTGAGTGGAAGCACCACGCTCACGTACCAAATTAACAATCCCAACACCACCCTGACGGCCACCGGGATTACGTTTACGGATGTTCTGCCGGCAGGGATTGCCGTTTCCACTCCCAACGGGCTGACTGGGGGTTGCGGCGGCGGCACCATTACCGCCAGCCCCGGAGCTTCCTCTGTGAGCCTGGCGGGCGCAAGTCTGGCGCCTTCGGCCTCCTGCACCTTCACTGTCAATGTGACTGGGACCAGCGTAACCGAGGGGCCCGTCACCAATAGCGTCGCCGCAACCTCCGGCAACTCCGGCACGAGCAACACCTCCCAGGCCAGCCTCACCGTGGTCCTGGCGGCGGGCGTGCTTTCGCCCCCCGTCCTGGCCTTCGGAAACGAGGGTTTGGACATTCCGACTTCGTCGCAAACCGCGACGCTGCAAAACATCAGCTCGAGCACGTTGAGCATCACCGGAATCAGCGTGGTGGGCGCAAATTCAGGGGAGTTCAGCCTGGGTGGGAACTGCGGCGCAACTCTGGCGGCGGGGAACTCCTGCCAGATTTCCGTGACCTTTAACCCCACGACTGCAGGCGCGGTCAGCCCCAGCCTCCAGGTTGTCTACAGCGCTCCGGGCAGCCCGCAAATCATTTCGCTGACTGGAACCGGCGTGGCGCCCATTGACACGTTCTCGGTGCCCTCGCTCTCTTTCCAGCACAATCTCAACCTCACCTGCCCGCCCAAACCCGTGGTCATTCAGAATACGGGCACGGTCCCGATGGTGATCAACGGCATCGCCGTGACGGGCTCGTTTTCGCAGACAAACACCTGCGGCGCGACACTGGCGGTGGGAGCGAGTTGCGAAGTTGACGTAACCTTCACCGCGGAAGCCCCCGTGAATACTTACAATGGGACGCTGACGATTACCGACAGCGCGCCCAGCAGTCCGCAGGTGATTTCCCTGAGTGGACAGGTCTTCCCGCCCTGCCTGTTGCAGACCGGCAGTCCGTCGGTGAGCGTCCTGCGTTCCACACCCTCCACCACCTTTAACATTTCGGACTCGCAGCCGAGTTGCCATACCTCCACCATCTCCCTGGCGTGCACGAATAACGCTCCGGCAACTTGCGCATTTAATCCTCCCACCATGCAGCCGGGTGGATCGAGTGTGTTGACGGTGCAGAACCTCAATGCCGTGCCGACAGACAATTTCTCGTTTACGGCGACGGGAACAGACACCACGAACACGGGAACCGTCAATCTGTCCCTGCTGCTGGAGGATTTCAACTTTACCGCCTATCCCGCCACGGGCACGGTTTCAGCGGGTCAAACGGCCACTTTCGCCATGACGCTGACCCCGGTGAATGGGCTGGCGGGAACAATTCAGCTTGCCTGCCAGGGCGCTCCGACAGGTTCAACCTGCTCGGTGACGCCCGCATCGGTCTCGGTGTCGCAGAACTTCCCGGTCCAGGTTTCCGTCGCGGTAACCACGTCAGGGGCGGCGGTGGCCACTCTCCCCGGAAGCAGGCCGCTTCAGGGACCGGGTGCCTCCGGCCGGTTGTGGATGGAACTGGCATCGCTGCTGGTGATGTTGGGTCTGATCGGCTGGATGGCGCTTGGCCGTGGCAAGAGGACTCTGCAACCCGTCATGAGCTTCCAACGGGTCCGCGTGAGCGCGCTGGTTCTGGCGGCCCTGGCGTTGATGTTGATGGCATGGGCTGCGTGCGGCGGTGGCGGAGCGGGCAACTTCAATTCCAGTGCGTCGACGACGCCCGCGGGAACCTATGCCCTGACGGTGACGGGAACCTATGCTTCGTCAACCGGACAGACGACGGGCCTGACTCATACTCAAGCGCTCACTTTAAAGGTGCAGTAAGAACAGTTGAATATGCTTAATACGACTTTGTTGAACCAAAAACGGAGGATTATCATGAATGGCCGAAAGTGGTTAGGAGTTCTAACGCTCCTCTCAACCTTGATCAGTTCCATCTGCTATGCGTCCGGACCGTATGCGGAATCCCGCGCGCTGGGGACGGTCATGACGCGAACGCAATCCTCCGTGATAATCAATGGCGCGCCGGCGCTTGCCGGGACCACGGTTTTTCGTGGCGACGTTCTTCAGACCCGGAATGGCGCAACCGCCATGGTAAAGATGCGCTCCGGTTCCACCCTGGCACTGTCTGAGAATAGTGAAGTGGGCTTGGACCTGGCGGACCCCACCGCGGTGGCGGAGAAGGTTGATCTTCATCATGGCGCGATCAACCTGCAAAATCCCAGCCACCAGGCCGAGATGGTTACGGTGGCGGGAGCTTCCGTCCTGGTGCAGGGTGAGCGCGGCTTCCCGGCGATCTGCCGCGTTGCGATGCTGGGAGAAACTTCCGCCATTATGAATGACCGCGGCCACGTTGAAGTTCGTGGGAACGGCGGCTCCCTGAATCTTCCCATGGGAAAGTACGTCACGCTGGAGGCCGGCAGCCCGCAGGGCGGTACCGCGGCCGCGGGCACAGTTTCGGCGGAGATTCCGGCGGAGACTGTGCAGCATGGCACGGCTGGGCCAACTGCGCCGCTCAAGGTTCAGGACGCCGTGTTTTGGGGGGACACGGTCCAGACCCAGAATACAGGCCGGGTGCGAATCGGGCTGAAGGACGGCTCCACCTTGAACGTCGGCGCGCGTTCAACCATGAAGATTGTCAGTCATGACGCCCAGACGCAACAGACCGCCATTGAGCTGACGGCGGGCAAACTTCGCAGCCAGGTGCAGAAAATTGACAAGCAAGCTCACCCGGACGGAAAATTTGAAGTCACCACTCAGACGGCGGTAATCGGCGTGGTCGGCACGGAGTTTGTGGTGGAGGCCGAGGACAACAAGGACAAGAAGAAGCGGAGAACCACGGTCTGGTGCATCGAAGGTGTGGTGAAGGTTCGCAACATTGACGCCGCTATCGTGGGTGTTATCGCGCTCACCGCGGGAGAATTCACCACGGTTCTTGATGGGTTGGCGCCAGCGGCGGCCACGCCCTTCTCCCCGGGCTCGGCGGACGCGCAGGTGAATCAGACCACCATTGGGCAAAACAACGGTGGTGGAGGGAACTGGGGTGGGCACACGATTATCCGCGGGGCTGCCGGCGGGGCTTCGGCAACCGGTGCAATCGTGAGTGGAGTGGCCATCTCCGACGCGGACACTGCCACGGGTAATCTCGACAAGGCCGGCGGCACCCTCAACGGGATCATCAACATTCTGAACAATGCGAATAACAATTCGAATAATGCCACCGGCGCTGCCAATGGAGCCAACCAGAGCTCCGGGAATACCAATAATATTCTGCAGACGATTATTCAGAGTGAAGCATCTCCAACCTACCCCTGCGGGTGCCACTAACCTTTTGGGCTTCTTGAGGGGCATCCCGCCGGGGGTGCCCCCAGGCAGGGCAAGTACGGGCCCGGAATGAACTTTAGCTTGCGGGCATTCGCCATCGAGCATTCAAATTTCCGGCAACCCGGTGCAGATTCCGAAAATGTCGATCTTCAAGCGGATCTATCAATCCTGCTCCAACGTCTTCTATTTCTCCAAACGGCACAGGGCTGCATTTGCCATTAGTTTGGTAGTTTGTTTGACCTCTCTCACGCTTTATACCCTTCTTTACGTGATACGCAATCACAACGCCTACATCCAATTCCTGGCGGCGATTGAACTCAAAACCCTTGATATGAGATTCGAACTTCGCGGGCAGCGCTTGCCGGGGCCGGCTGTGGTGATTGTCGCCATCGACCAGAAGAGCCAGGATGTGCTGGGCCGCTGGCCGTTTCCACGCAGCAACTTCGCCCGGGCGCTCGACTACCTGCATGATTCGCAGGCGCGGGTGGTGGCTTTCGACGTCAACTTTCCCCAGCCAGACCAAAATTCCGCCCTGCGGGCGCTGCAACAGGTGCGGGGTGAGTACGACGAGCTGCGCAAACGGGGATTCCAGAACCCGGAATTTGACGCCCGCCTGAAGGCCCTTGAGTCAGGAGCAGATAATGACAAGCAGTTCGCCGATGCCATTCAACGATTCCAAAATGTAATTCTCGGTTGGTTCGAGTTGTCGCAGGACGAAGCGGGCAGCCAGGACCCCAAGCGCGTCAGCGATTTTGTGAATTACCTTTCTTTTCAGTCCTACCCTCAAATCACCCCGCCCGGAGCGGAGAAGAATTTTGAAGGGCCCCACGCGGTCAGCCTCTCCCCCAACCTCGGAGACTTTGCGCTCTACGCCAAGAATTTTGGCTACTTCAACGTGATTCCTGATTCGGATGGAACGGTGCGGCGCGAGCCCGTTTTGATGGGCTACCAGGGCAGCCTTTATCCCTCATTGGATATTGCCGCTTCCCTTGCTTATACCAACCTTTCGCTCGATAAGGTGAATGTAGTTTTTAATTCCAACGGCTTGGAACGCATTGACTTTGGGACGGTGGCGATTCCCACCGATCCCGGTGGCTTTGTGATGATCGATTTCATGGGGCCGGTCAGATCTTTCCCCACATACTCCCTCTCTGACGTGGTTCTGCGAAAGGTCCCACCGAAGGATCTTAAGGACAAGCTTGTTTTGATCGGGCCCACCGCCATCGGCATTGGTGACATGGCGGTAATGCCTTTTCAACAGATGGCCTATCCCGGGGTGGAAATTCACGCCAATTTTATTGACAACATTCTCTACAACCATTTTGTTCGCCGGGGCATTCGCGAAAACCTGGTGGATATTGCCTTCATCCTGCTCTTTAGCCTGGGCGCCGGAATTCTGTTTAGCGTTGTCCCGCCCGCCCGTGCGACCCTGATGCTCATTGTGGTGCTGGGCGGATTTTACGGATTGACCTATTACCTCTTTTCCATTTACCGGATCTGGCTGGCTGCCTTTTTGCCCTCTGCCACCCTTGGATTGAATTACGCCGGCATTGTCAGTTATCGATTCTTCTTTGAGGAGCGGGAGAAGAGGAAAGTGCGCGGCGCCTTCACCCAGTACCTTCACCCCGGCCTCATCAGCCAGATCATGCAGCGGCCGGAACTGCTGCGCCTGGGAGGAGAAGAGAAGGAACTCACGGCGCTCTTCAGTGACATCCGCGGATTTACGGCTCTGTCTGAGGGCCTTTCCCCCACGGCGCTGGTGGAAATCCTCAACGAATACCTTTCGGAAATGACCGACGTCATCATGAAGAATTGGGGGACGCTGGACAAATACATTGGCGACGCCATCATGGCCTTCTGGGGAGCGCCCTACCCCCAGGATGACCATGCTGTGCGCGCCTGCCGGGCTGCCCTGGAAATGCAGCGGGCGCTGGCGAAACTCCAGCAGCGGTGGGACGCGCAGGGGCGCCCGCGCATTGACATCGGTGTGGGCATCAACACCGGCCTGATGGTGGTGGGCAACATGGGCTCAAGCAAGCGGTTCAATTACACCATCATGGGAGACAACGTCAACCTGGCGTCACGGCTGGAAGGCACCAACAAAACCTTTGGCACCCAGTTGATTATCAGCGAGAGCACCTGCCTTCTGGCGCAAAACGAAATGCTGGTGCGCGAGCTTGACCTGATTCGCGTCAAAGGCAAGCAGAAGCCCGTGAAGATTTTTGAATTGGTGGGAACCCTGACGGAATCAGAGCAACACCGCGACCGCCTGGAACGATTTGAGAGCGGCCTGAAAGCCTACCGCGAAGGATTGTGGGCGACCGCTCTCGACATTTTTGAGTCCCTCTTGCGCGACTACCCCAAGGACGGCCCCAGCCGCGTCTTCGCCCAACGCTGCCAGGATTTTCTTCTCCATCCCCCCGAAGGCGTTTGGGATGGCGTGTACGTGATGAAAACGAAGTAAAGCAGTGGCTAGTGAAAAAACCTTCGCCACTGTCAATATCCGCTTGCTGCTTTTCACCAAGCACTAATCACTAGCCACTGCCTTTCTCATCCTCCCGATTGTTGTAGCAACTTCGCCACCAGTGCGGTCCATCCGGTTTGGTGGCTGGCGCCCAGGCCTGCCCCGTTATCGCCATGGAAGTATTCGAAGAAGGGAATGACATCGCGCCAATGGGGATCAGATTGGAAGAATTCATTCCCGCCAAAGACGGGGCGGCGGCCCGCGCCGTCGCGCAAGAAGATTGAGGTCAACCGCCGCGAAAGCTCCTCCGCCACTTCCCACAGGGTCATCATTTTGCCGGAGCCGGTGGGGAACTCCACCTTCAGGCTGTCACCGTAATAATAGTGAAAGCGCTGAAGCGACTCGATGATCAAAAAGTTGAGGGGGAACCACACCGGCCCACGCCAGTTGGAATTGCCGCCAAACACCCCGGAGGTGGACTCCGCCGGATCGTAGCTGACCCGGTATTCGCGGTCGTCAATGGTGAGCGAATAGGGATTCCGCGCGTGGAATTTGGAGAGGCTGCGGATCCCATGCGGCGCCAGAAATTCCTGCTCGTCCAGCATGTAGCGCAGAATGCTGATTAGTTTTCTGCGGCTGACAATGGAGAGCTGGCGGCGAATTCCCTGCGCCGAGGTTTGGGTCATTTCGATGTGATGGGGAACGTTGTGAACGTTGTCAAGAAACCACTGCATGCGCCGCTTGAACCCGGGCAGGGCATCCACCGCCTCAGGCTCCAGCACCTCAACGGCAGAGAGCGGAATCAGGCCCACCGCGGACCTCACCTTCATGAAATCGTGGCGTCCGTCGGGCAGGTGCAGAACATCATAGTAGAAGCCGTCCTGCTCATCCCACAGGGAGATTCCGTGGCCGCCGCGGTTGTTCATCGCCTGGGTGATATAGACGAAATGCTCAAAGAACTTGCTGGCCACATCTTCATAGGCTGGGTCCTCGCGGGCCAGTTCCATGGCAATCGCCAGCATGTCGAGGCAATACATGCCCATCCAACTGGTGCCATCGGACTGCTCAATGTGGCCGCCGGTGGGCAACGGGCGTGAACGGTCAAACACACCGATGTTGTCAAGCCCCAGGAAGCCGCCCTCAAAAACGTTGCGCCCATCAGGGTCCTTGCGGTTCACCCACCAGGTGAAATTCAGCAGAAGCTTGTGGAAGACCTTTTCCAGAAATTCCCGGTCTGCGCTGCCGCGCCGGCGCTTTTCCATCTTGTAAACACGCCATGCCGCCCATGAGTGCACGGGAGGATTGACGTCGCCGAACGTCCACTCGTACGCCGGGAGCTGGCCGTTGGGGTGTTGATACCATTCGCGCAGCAGCAGGATGAGCTGCTCCTTGGCGTAATCCGGATCCACCAGGGCCGTGGCAACGCAATGGAAAGCCGTGTCCCAGGCGGCGTACCAGGGATACTCCCACTTGTCGGGCATCGAGATTACGTCAGCATTGTAGAGGTGCGTCCAGCTGTGGTTTCGTCCCTTCATGCGCTCGGGCGGTGGGGGCGGACCGGCGGGGTCGCCATCCAGCCAGGTGCGCACATCATAGTGATAGAACTGCTTTGACCAGAATAAGCCCCCCATTGCCTGGCGAAATACGTCCTGGGCATCGGCGGAAAGCGCGGGCGGCATCACATTGGAATAGAATTCATTGGCTTCGGCGATGCGCCCTTCGAAAACCGAGTCGAAGCCGGAGCTCAACGCATCTTCGCCAGGCTGCTCATCAGTCAGCCGCAAGCGGAAGACGGCGCTCTGCCCCGGGTGTAACTCGGCGCGGTAGGATGCCGCCACCTTGGTGCCCTCAGGGATGGGATTGACGGCGTCGCGCGCGCCACGCACGATGTAATCATTGATTCCGTCCTTGACATACGGCGTACGGTTTTGAGCCCCGAAAAGCCGATGAAAATTTGTCTCGTTCTGGGTGAAAAGAAGCCCCGGCTGTTCCTGGCACACCAGCCAGCGCGAACCGAAATAGCGGTGCTCTGCCTGAATTACGGTTGCGGCGGCAAGGTTCTCTCCGTGGAACAGCCTTGGGCGGTAGTCCTCACGCCCCCAGGACCAGGTGTTGCGGAACCAGAGCGTGGGGAGCAGATTCAGTGTGGCCGTCTCAGGGCCCCGGTTGTGGACGGAGATGCGGACGAGGATGTCATCGGGAGTGCACTTGGCGTATTCAACAAACAGATCAAAATAGCGATTCTGGCTGAAGATCCCGGTGTCCGCCAGCTCAAACTCCGGGTCTTTTCTCCCCCTTCGCTTGTTCTCTTCCACCAGCCAGGCGTAGGGGAATTCCGCCTGCGGATACCGGTAGAGATATTTCATGTAGGAGTGCGTGGGTGTTGAATCAAGGTAAGCGTAATACTCTTTGACGTCCTCGCCGTGATTTCCCTCTTCTCCTGTAAGCCCGAAGAGGCGTTCCTTCAAAATGGGGTCGCGACCGTTCCACAGGGCCAACGAGAAGCATATGAATTGATGGCGGTCGCAGATGCCGGCGATTCCGTCTTCACCCCAGCGGTAGGCACGCGAGCGGGCGTGGTCATGAGGGAAGTAGTCCCACGCCGTGCCGTTCTTGCTGTAGTCTTCGCGAACCGTTCCCCACTGGCGCTCGCTCAGGTATGGTCCCCAGCGCTTCCAGTGGAGCTTGCGTTGGCGCGACTCCTCAAGCCTCTGCTCCTCACGAGTCATCGGCAACCTCTCATATGTTCAATGAACCGGTGTGCTCATGGCACAGCACGCACGGCGAATTTTCTTAACGGCCCTGAAGACAAGTCATCTTCTCCGTTCCGCGCCCGGTTGTCAAACCCTGACGGAATTGTTCCGGTCCAGGGCTGGACCCCCACTGGGGTCTGAAGCGCCTTCGCCAAAGTCCGAACCTCGCGAGCCCGTCATAATTGGGCGTGCAAAAAGACTTTAGGCAATTAAATTGCCGGCGCGGGAATATAATTCCTGAGGAATGGTATTTGTAAGATAGGGAATCCGGATGTGCAGGGAAACTGAAGGACCCGTGGTGGCAACAAAGTATAAAATGGATGAGCTGGCGAGACAGAAGGAATGTTCCCGGCGTTAGTGGGGCAGCCCGGATTTCCGCCCTCTCAAACGCCACGCCATGTTGGAGATGGATTTGTTCTTTTCCCCCAAGCCCCGAGTGGAGGACTTTGAAGCCGCGGCAATGCCGCATTTTCCGGACCTCTACCGGACGGCCCGCCTTCTCGCCCAGAACTCTGCGGAGGCCGAGGACCTTGTGCAGGAGGTCTATCTGGAGGCGTGGAAATCATTTCATCGCTTTCAAACGGGGACGAACTGCCGGGCGTGGCTGTTCAAAATCCTCTTTCACCGCCTGCATCATTTCCGGCGGCGCTGGGCGAAGGCGGCCAGTGTGGAATCGTTTGAGAGTCCGGCCGATGAAGCAAGCATTATTGCCGAACCCCCGGTTCCACAGGAGATCCGGGATGAGGATGTGCTGAATGCTCTGGCAAAGGTGCCCATTGAATTCCGCGAGGTCGTCCTGCTTGCCGATGTGCAGGAGTTTTCGTATAAGGAGATCGCGGAGACCATGAAGCTCCCACTGGGGACCGTGATGTCGCGGCTGAGCCGGGGAAGAAAACTCCTGCGGCAGGAACTGGCCGGCGTCGCGAACTCATTTGGCATCACGTCGGCGAAGGACCCGCTGCGGGCAGGTGAATCCGCATGAATGTGCTGAATTTCAATTCGGAACAATGCCTCCGCGTTCGCCGGCAGCTGGATGCCTATCTCAGCAACGAGCTTCTGGTTGAGACCACCAGCGATATTCTGCGCCACCTGGAGAGTTGCCCTGCCTGCTCGCGCGAATTGGAAACCCGCACCCGCCTGCGCGACGCCTTGCGCAAGGCTGCGGCCAGCCAGGCTCCATCGGAGGTTTTGCGCCAATCCATTCACCGCAGGCTTCGGGAATCGGAACCTGGATTCTTTGGTGGTTCACGCCGCCTGGCCTGGGCGGTGGCTTTTGCGGTTATAATCGTTCTCCTGGGCGGCATTGTTGTTCAGCAGTGGCTGAGCCTGCAACGCGGCAAACGAATTGTGGCCAGCGTGCTGGCGATTGGAGTGTCGGATCATCTTCAGTGCACCATCAAAGGGCACAACTATCCGAATGTCGCCAACCCGACGGATCAACTTCGCCGGCAACTTGGACCTCAATTCGCGAGGTTACTCGATGTCGTGCAACAGAAACTTCCCGGGTTTGAAGTTCTTGAGGCGCACATCTGCTCGATTCCCGGCAGCCCGCGAAAGTATGTGCACTTCATCACGCGGGGGCGCGGCACAATTCTCTCCGTGATTCTGACGCGCAGCGAGGGCGCGCAATTCCCCAATGGCAGGTTGTTGAGGGCAGGCGACTCCGGCAGCGTCAATCTCTATGCGGCTCACCTTGATGGAATGAACGCCGCGGGATTTGAATCGAGTGGATATTTGGGATTTGTTGTGTCTGATCTCAGCCCCGCCATCACGATGCAATTGGCCAGCGCGCTTGCTCCACCGATGAAAGCAGCCCTGGATGCGAGCGGTGGAGCGGAAGCCGGCTTGGATCTTTACGCTGTTCCCCCAGCGCGTGAAAAGGCCTGGGTTTTGTTTGCGCCCCGTTTCAGGCTTTAAGCTTGTTGCCTCTTGAATAAGCGGGAACATTTCACCACAGCGACACAGAGGCTCACAGAGAAAGGCTCCTCTTCAGTTACGGGGCGCAATTATTGCCACCAGCCGGCTGGCTTCCTCTGTGTTTGTTCTCTGTGAGCCACTGTGTCGCTGTGGTGAATAGTTTCCGCGTGCTACTGTTGTCATTACCCTTCCTCACCTCAACTCCTCCCCCTGCTTTGTAACCATTGCCTCCATCGTGGATCACATTTTTGTATTTCCGGGAATAGAAAGGCTCACGAATGGTATTTACACAATGGGGAACACTCCTGATCGATCGAGCAGTGTCACCGGCGGCAAAAGCCGCAAGAGGCTTTGAATTTCAATTCAACAAAGGAGAATGGAAACGTGAAAATCAATCTGTTTCGCGCCGGCGGTGCGCTGGCGCTCTTGGCTCTTGCTTCCGCATTTGCGGTGGCGGGTGAAGGTGGGCGTCCGGTATTGGTGCTGACAAGCACAAACAACGCCAATGGGAACGATGTTGTGGTATTCGGTCTGAACACATGGGGAGCGCCGTCGCTCGCCATGGTGGATATGCTGCCGACGGGTGGCAATGGTGGTGCAGGCGGCAATGCGGGCGCGGTTCAGTTCAAGGGCAACCTTGGAGCCGTGGCCAATTTCGGTTCGAATTCAGTCAGCCAGTTGGTGCGCTATGACGACTTCATCGCCATCGGACCTTCAATCAAGCTTTCAAACGGTTGCGTGAATCCTGATTCCGTTGCGCTAACCCAGGAGTATCTCTTCATTGTGGGAGCAAACTGTGCTGAGAGCCATGCGTGGCCGGGCGGAAATGTTGAGGGAGGCGTGGTTGCTCTCAACGATACCTCGGCCGGGCAGATCGCGGTGGGAAACACCTGGGCCGCGGTCACCTTGAAATCAGGCTCCGTTCTGCACTTGCCTTTAACGCGACAAGGAGCGCTTGCTGGCGCCAGCACCACCGTTACCCTTCCCGGCGATGCGAACAATACCCCGCTTGGAGCTGCGTTCTGGGGCGACGTTCTGGGATTCAACCCGGCCCACAGCGTCGATAGCTTTGCCCTCGTCAATGCGAACGGCACTGTTTACCCCGTGGTTGGCCCCTCCCCGTCGTTTCCCACCAACGCGCCATGCTGGTTGGCCAAAGGACCGGGCAGCGCGTGGTACGCCGGAAATTCCCCCGGGCATGCCATCTCAACTTTCTTCAGCGATAGCCAGGGCGGGGTTTTCTACAAGTCCTTGCCCCTGCCGGGTGCGCCGACGGACATTACGGTATCCGCCGATCAAAAGTGGCTGGCGGTTATCTACTCGGCGGGCGGTGAAGGTTACATCGCCGTCTTCTCCATCGACTCCTACGGTGACCTTACGCCTGTTGCAACGTCACCCTCAGTCGGTGTCACAGGGTTCAACGGGGTGGCGTTCAGCGAGTAGTCATTTCGTTCAGCCAACTTGTGCTACGTTTCTTCAATAGCGTGCCACCCGGCGGGCATCGTCCGCCGGGTTTTCTTTCGGTGTGCCAACGGTTCGCTGCATAGAACTCGGTGTTCGCTTCAAATGTCCCGCACCTCGATTAAACGCAGGCAGCTTCTGCCGCGCCCCAATCGATATCTGCTATGATGCTCTCACCTAACAGGTAACACATTCATCGCAGAAATGATGCGCCGATGCGCGGAGGCACGATGCAACTATCCGCCCAAGTGGAGTGCGGCAAGTTTTTCAAAGCCGATCGCGGAACGCTGACGTTCAATGACGGCCAGCTTCGGTTTGAAGCCGATGGCCGCGTCTTTTTTGACATTCCGCTCACCTCGGCAGAGAGGATTATCTGGCACTGGTACAGCTTCAGTGCCGCATTTGAAGTCACCACCGGCGGCCAGAGCTACTTTCTTTCCTTCATCCCGCGCGCTGCGACGCTTGGCACCTGGTACAACGGCTTGGTTGTTGGGCGCCGGTGGCGGGCCGCAATGGAGGGCATACCCACACAGTATCGGCCGCCCATCGCCGCGCGCGTGTTTGTGATCGTGATCCGTATCGCGCGAATTTTCATCGTGGGTTGCTTTGCTCTTCTCTGCCTGGGTGCTGCGCTGGAACCCGCGTCCTCGCTCTTCAGCAGGATTATGGGCGGTGCGGGCGCAATCGCCCTTGCCATCTACTGTTTGGCCCTGGCCGTTCAAGGCATCAAGGCCATTGCTACGGCAATGCGCACCAAAGAGTAATGCAAGGCCGAGGCCCACTCGAAGTCTGCGGTTCGACCCGCCTTATCGCTTGACTTGAAGGTGGTCCAGCGTAAAGATTGCGCCATGCACTTCAACGTTTATCATGTTGTTTTTCTCCAACGGCGTTGGGACGTCAGCCTGCTGGAGATTCTTGAAGTGAGGGAGCTTCCTCACCAGGAGGTAAACGATGCAGCGAAGAGATTTTCTCAGGAAGGGAACTGTGGCGGCGGGATTGGCGGCAACGAAAAACCTCCTTACTCCTTTGGCTCAAGCAAGCGATGGGGCCATGTCCGTCCCGATTCCCAAGCGCCGCTTGGGGAAGACGGGCGTCGACCTTTCCATAATCGCCCTGGGCGGTATCGTGGTGATGGATACGGAGCAGCTTTTTGCCAACAACATTGTGGCCGAAGCCTTCGACCGGGGGATTAATTACTACGATGTTGCTCCTCAATATGGTAACGCACAACAGATTCTGGGCCCGGCGCTGGAGCCCTACCGAAAGCGCTCATTCCTTGCCTGCAAGACACTGATGCGGGATAAAGACACCGCCGCGGCACAACTTGATGACTCACTGCGCAAATTGCGCACCGACCACGCTGACCTCTACCAGTTTCACGCCGTAACCACAAAAGAGGACGTGGACAAGATCTTTGGACCGAACGGCGCCATGGAAGCCTTCCAGGCGGCGCGACAGGCGGGCAAAGTACGCTTCATCGGCTTCAGCGCCCACTCTGTGGAGAATGCCTTTGCCATGCTGGACCACTACGACTTTGACACCATTCTATTCCCCATCAATTTCGTCCTCTTCTCCCAAGCCAACTTCGGGCCGCAGGTGCTGGCGAGGGCGCACGAAAAAGGCATGGGCATCCTGGCTCTGAAAAGTATGGCCAAGACCACCTGGCCGGACGCGGAGAAGCAGCCTCACCCCAGCCCCAAGTGCTGGTATCAGCCCTCCGCACCGCCTGAGGAGGCGGCGCTAGGGTTGCGCTGGACTCTGTCACATCCCATCACCGCCGCCGTGCCTCCCGGCGATGAGAAATACTTCCGGCTCGCCATGGATGTTGCGCAGAAATTCGAACCCATCAAACCGGAAGAGGAGAAGGCTCTGCTGGCGCGTGCGCAGGGGGTTGAACCCATATTCCATTTGGCCAAAGCGTGAGGAAGATGCAAAGGCGGGATGCTCTATGAACAGGCTATCAAAAGAATCGGCGGATAAGGCGCCCGTCAACTCCGGCGCGGCGATGCATGTCGCTCGTTCCTTTGTGGACGCCATCAATCAGCGCAGCGTGCAGGGGATTGCAGCCTTGATGACAGACGACCATGTCTTTGTTGATTCGCTCGGAACAAGGATCGAAGGCAAAGAACGCATGAAGGCCGGCTGGGATGGTTATTTCCGAATGGTTCCGGACTACAACATCGCGATTGACGAAACCTTTGTGGATGGCGCAGTGGTGGTAATGCTGGGCAGGGCGCACGGCACCTTTTCTACGGACGGCGTTCTGCGGCCTGAGAACAAGTGGTCAACGCCGGCAGCCTGGCGCGCGCTCATTCGCGGTTTATTCGTGGCAGAGTGGCGAATCTTCGCAGACAATGAACCGATTCGCCAGATTATGGCTCGCAAAGGAAAGTGAGACCGCCGGGTGGAGTATGTTTTATGGAGTTAGGGCGCCATTCGGTCTGCCTTTTGGTGCACCTTCGCATGGGGCATGGAGCTTTTCGGAAACAGTTCGCTACCTGATTGGCGAAAAGCTCATTGGGGAGAGGAACATGTTGGTGATGTTGCGTACAATCTCCCCCCCATGGCGGATGGATTCATCACGAATCCTGATCCAGTCAGGGTCATTGCGGAACGCCACCCAAGCCTTTTCGCGATGATCGGCGCTTTCAAACGGGGTCAGATAGACCATGTTGGGCAGATTGGGTCCAAAGACGGTATCCGCATAGAGGATGGGATGAATGCCGGTCCGATGGAAGACGTCGATCTCTCCTCCGGCAAACCGGTCGTGCAGGTAACTGAGCTGGCGATTGGTCGGCGATTCATAAATCCGTAATTCATAGACCCTGTGCGGCGGTTCTCCCGCCGGGGTTGCGGCAAACGGCGGGCAGAACGAGGTCGAGCGCAGCAGCGTCGCCTCCGTGCGATAGAAGGCTGGTTCGTCCTGCTCAGGTTCCGCCACCGCGGCGGCGGAATCAGGATCGGAGTTAAGTCTTCCCCAGAGACCTTCCATCTCTGTAAGGCTGGGATAGGAGAAGATGACCACCGCCGAGGGAAGCTGGGGGCCGATATCCACGTTAAAGAATCCCATGGGGCCAAAGCCGTGTTTTTGGCAGAGGGGCATCAGCCGGGTTTCAAGCCACTTTGCCATACGCGGTGGTTGGCTGCCGCTCTGCATATGGATGTAGAGCAACTCAAAATAGGAAGAGCTCATGGTCTTGTCTCCGCTTGAGAATGTCGCGAACGAGGTTTTCCATGCTGCTGCCAGCCCCATTGTGGCAGCGGGCATGTCCCTCACCAGGAATGTGCGGCGGTCCATAGGTTCATCAATCGTAAGACATCAAGAGGGAAGAAAGTTCGTCTAAATGACGATCTCGGGGACTTCCATCTCGCCTCTTCTAAGCGCCTCGCGGAATGCATCGACCACCTTGGGATCGAACTCTGTCCCTGAGCCTTTGACGATGATTTCCTTGGCGTCAAACGCTGCCATCCCCTTCCGGTAAGGCCGGTCACTGGTCAGGGAATCATACACATCAGCGACGGTAAGGATGCGGGCCTCCAAGGGGATGTTCTCTCCTTCGGTAGGGTGGTAGCCGGAGCCGTCGAATTTGTCGTGGTGAGCAAGGACGATGGGGATGACCCGGCGTAGCGAGCCGCCGACTGTGCCAAGAATATCAACTCCAACCTGCACATGTCGCTGCATCTCGCTATATTCGTCCTCGGTCAGCCGCGCAGCCTTGTGGAGGATCGTGCGGCTGATGTCAAGCTTGCCAATGTCATGGAGAAAGGCGGCAGCGCGCACGTCCTCAATGCGTTCGATCGGGAGCCCCATCCGGGTGGCAATGGAGGCTGCGTACACCGAGACTCGATAGGAATGGTTCTGTGTGTATGGGTCCTTGGAGATGAATTGGCGCAGGATAATCAGGATGCCGTGGTAGGTTTCGCGCAGCTCACGCAGTCGGGCCTCCTTGTGCTCATAAAGCGTGCCCATCGCGTACGCCGTGACCAGCAGGATGCCCGCCCAAAGCCCGAGGTCGTACCACTTTTCCCCAGGGAGAGGAGTTCCATCGTTTTGAGCGAACAGTGCAGGATTGGAATGAACCGCCAGGACCACGACCAGGACACTCGCAAGCGCAGTCAACGTTGCGTGCCTGCGACCGAAGGTATATGCCGAATAGATGGTGGGTAAGGTATACAAGCCGATCAAGACTCGATGAGGCGCGACGATAAAGTTCAGGAGGGCGGCAATAACCACCACGGATAGGATCAGCCATAGCTCCTTGTTCACCTCAGTCAAACGGACCATCAACGGAACGGCAGTCCTGCTCTTGGCCATGACCAGAGCTCCTCTCAAGCTTGTTGACTATAAGTTTTGTATCGAGTTGCAACCGAACAAATAAGATACCTCTGCCGTTGGCCGAATGCAAATGTCAATCGGCTTTGTTCTGGCAGGCGCTTCCCATCAAGGCCCTGCTCATTTTCCTTGTATTTCCTCAAATCGGCACTGTGACCAGATGGACAAGCTCCCATTGCCATTCCCGGAGGGATCGGGCCATGTGGTGAGGGTGATGGAGCGATCGCGGGCGCTGTCAATTGGAACATGGAATGAGAATCGGCCACGGTCGCCTGCTTGAGTCGATGGGCTAAGGATGGGATCCATCTTCCACGTGGTTTTTCCGGATTGGTCATGGACTTCAATGGAAACCACCACACCCGGAGTAACGGAAGCCGCGGGATTGGCGCCTTCCGGCACGGTAAAGAACCCTGAAAACGACAATGCGCCGTAGGGGATCTCCATCACGATCTTGCTCGGCGCACGCACCAGCAAGGCGGAAGATCCGTGAAAGATTATCAGCCGCGCGGGGCCGGCGCTTTCCACGGAGGTCGGCAACGGCCAGAAAACGCGGCCTTGAACATCGGCTACCATGCGGGAAACGGGAACCATTTTCGCCGCATGGGGAAACGCAGGCGCAGTATACACCCGCATCGCAATGGCGTCGCGAAATTCAAATGATCCGTGTGCCGGGGGGGCGAAGGTCACGCTTTCCAAATCCTTGCCCGGCAGCGAGGTGTAGAAATTCAAAACGTCGAAATTGGCGTCGAGAACGGGGCTGAGGAGAAACGGCCGCTCCGCCATGGAAGGGACGATGCGGTATTGTTTATCAACCCCAACCCCTTCCACGTCCATGAATAGGGGGGGCTGTTGATACAGGATTGTAACGGCCCGGCCCACCAAACTTGGTTTGATCTCGGCGGAGATGAATACAGGGGCGTGCGCCCACGGGCTGAGGTCCAGTTTCTCACCGAACCGAAGGGTCTGCTCATGCACAAGCTGGAGTTTCGGGTCTTCGGAGGTTTGCTGGCGCAGAATCAGAAAGCGCCCGTCCCGCGCCACAGGAACGTAATTGTTCAGCACGTAATTCAGTGCGGCAGAGTCTTCCAGCCCGGGAAAGCGGCCATCCGTGGCTTGCTGGCAAAGCATCACAAAGTGCGGTCGCCCTATGCTTTCGAAATATTCCTCATTGAGGCGCTGGAGCGCGGGATTATAGGCCACAAAACCCTGGATAACCGGACGTGGTTGGTAATTCAGTTGATTGCTCACGGCGGCGAGCGGCAGGTAATTCATCACATCCACGGACTCGCTTCCGATTACGTCCCGGGCGTGGTCAAGAAGGAGCCGCCCGGTATTTCCCGGATCATGGCAGTCAGCGTACAGGCTTTCTGCGTGTCCGCCCACAATGGCGGCGATCGATTGTGCGTTGTGCGCAACCCGCTTTGGCCAGGTGGCAACCTGCTGCCAGGCGAATCCCCGGATCTGGAAGTGGGCGGCAACGATGCAGACTAGCATGCTGGCAGCGAAGGCGGCATTCAATATCCAGCGATGAGACGCAGTGGGCGCAGCCGGCAGGTCCTTTAGGAGGAAGAACGCCATGCCCAGTGGCAGATACCAAAGAAACACAAAGGCGTGCCAATCGCCGGAACGTGTGAACCCTTCTTTCCAAGCCATAAAGCCGTACTGTGCAAGGGTAATTGCGATTGCCCAAGTGATGAGGTCGCGGCGTGCCCGGGCAAACAATGCAATCAATGCGGCGGTGAAAAGAGCCAAGCCCGCAAGGGCAGAGCAGAGAACCGGCGTTTTGGGCACCAGATTCATTGCCCCGCTGTATCCAGACTCCAACTCCAGCCCGTGGCGAATCCAGGGGGCGAGATGGGCCGGCGACTGCCCCAGGGCCATCCAGCAGACAATGAATGCCGCCGGGGCCGCGATTGCCAGCACCATTGCCCTTGTGAATTTTCGCTGGGAAACCCAGCAAATCATCACGAGGCCAAGGCTTGCGATTCCGGCGGTGAAAAACGACGCTTTGATGAGGGCGAGGACAATGAAGGCGAAGACATGGATGGGCGCCTGCCAACGTTGCTTGGAATCGTCGCGGAGAAGAATCAGCGTGCCCGAAGCCATGATCCAGAAGGCGGTCTGGTCAAGCCCTTCGGATAGAGTGAATACGGCCAGCCAGAGGATAACCGCGCAGCGCACCCATAGAGGTAATCGCCTCGCCATCGTTATTGCGGTAAGCGCCACCAACGCGCTCCAGAAGAAAGCGAAGGCAATGCGCGTGCCAAGCAGATGCCCAAGGCTTGTGGGGGCAGCCAGAAAACCCAGGGGGCCGAACGTGAAAACGATTTGCGTGCCAAATTGTAAATGGTGGGCAGTGGCGAATTCCAGCGCGGCGTGCCAGGAAGGGTCAAGTTCCAAGGGCGCGTGCCGCGTTCCGCTAAGGAAGAATGCGGATAGAAAAACCAGCGCGGAGCAGGCGGTCCAGGCGATGCGCCGGGCGGCTTGATTTGGCATCCTCACGATCATCGCTTTGGCTTTCGGGCGATCACCAGAAACTGCTTTCCCCATAGTCGTTGCGCCAGGGGAAACATCAGATAGAGTCGAACCATATACGCGCGGTAAGGCATCCGGTTGCTCATGGTAAATGGAAGGAAGCGTGGAACGACCAGCTCAGTTTGAAACCCGGTGATTTCGAGTGCCTCAACCATCGAACGGTCGCTGAGGGGCAGATGATGATCCACGAAATCCCAATAGAGGTTGTAGCAAAATCGGATGTTTGGCCCCAAGGCAATCAACAGGCCCTGGGGACGGAGCACACGATAAGCCTCGCCCAGGCAGCGGGAAAAGTCTTGTTTGGATGGGAGGTGTTCAAAAAAATTACTGCTGAACACCACGTCGACAGACTCCGGCGGCAAGGGCCATGCCTGACTGGCCTCCTGGGAGAGAACCGTGACGCCGGGTGCGGCTTTATTTGCGGTGGCGGGATTAAGGTCCAGCGCATATTTATGTGCCGCGTCGATGCTGTTGATAAACTCGCAGTATCCGGCTCCGACATCCAGGACGGTGTTCGTTGGTTTGATCCACCGAGTGAGGTAATGGCGGGCGAGCGTCCGCCACACCTCCACCCGGCGCTGCTCGGTTCCGGCAAACCGCCGATTGTATAAGGCCCGCTGATGATCCTGGTTTGTCATGCCCTGCTTCTTCTCATCCTGTGCCAGATTGGATCGCACCCCGGCGTTGGGAAGGATCTTCCGGCGCAGGGAGCCCCTTTTGCAAGGGTACAGTATCGCTCAAATCAACGGATTTTGCTCCTGGAGAAGAGCCCGCCAAAGTGTCATGACGTCGGTTTTTTCAGTCATAAAAGTTCTGGATATTAATTACTTTGTATACTCTTGAAATTATACTCGTTCGTAACTAGGCGCGGCTTCCAAACTATGTTACGATCTTTTCGACAATGGCTTCTCAATCGAACTGCCCTAATTGCGGATCATCCCGGCTCGTCCATTCTCCCAGTGGATATCACTTTGTCTGCTCCGATTGCCAGCGCATCCAGATTCAGGATCGTGTCAGAAAACCGCGGGGTAGAAAGCCTCGCAGTAAATTCTCGCGGCCTGATCCGGCGTCCGTCCCTTCCGGTAAGAAGGGATAAGGCTTGCCGTTGCTCTGAAGTTCCAGAGCCTGGCGCGTGGAGACCCCTGGAAGGTGTTCCCGCCTGTTTGACTTCCTACGCTTGATGTGCCACGTTGAATGGCGATGCGGCCCATTTCCAAGGCACTTCATCACAGCAGCTTACGTGGGATTGCAGCACTCCTGATGGCTGCCTTCGCCAGCACGCAGAATCTGCGGGCGGCGGACAACCTCCAATTATTCCTGACCCGATTGATGCAGGGTAAAGCGGGAGCGGCGATCGTCTCCGATCCCCGAACCGGACGCATCCTTGCCATTTCCAATCCGCAAACTGCCTTTCATGAGGCTTACACACCTGGATCAACCGTGAAGTTGGTGGTCAGCGCCGCCGCCCTGGAGGAAGGCATCATCACTCCTTCGGAAAAGATCATGTGCCGGCGCGTCCCGCGGCTTTTGGGCGAGTCCTTCCGTTGCTCGCATCCCGTAGCGACCCAGCCATACGATCTGACAGAGGCATTGGCCAACTCCTGCAACTACTTTTTCTCCGAGCTCAGCACGCGCTTCACTTCTTCCACGCTGTCCCACTGGTACGGAGTGTTTGGTTTCGGTGCTGCCGGGGAAGAGGCTGTGCCGGGCGAAGTCCTGATTCCGGACCAGCCCCGGGGCAAGGCACTGGCGGTGCTTGGCGACCAGGGCGTGACGACAACGCCGGCGCAAGTGTTGCTGGCGTATTCAGCCATCGCCATGCACGGCCAGGTTTTCCACCTCATTATGCCGGGGCAGCGCAAGGCGCCCACTCTTGACCGCGTGGTGGCCCTGCGAAAAACCACCTTTGCGACTCTGTCTGAGGGCCTGCGTGATTGCGTTCGGGATGGCTCAGGCCGTGCCGCCGCCATCCCGGGCGTGAATGTTGCCGGAAAGACTGGAACCGCCCCGGCACTGGACGGAAGCCACGTGACGCACGCGTGGTTCGTAGGGTATGCTCCCGCACAAGCTCCGGAAGTGGCCCTGGTGATCTTCTTGAAGCGGGGCACTGGCGGGGCCAACGCCGCTCCCATTGCGGCACAAATCTTCAAACAATATTTTGGGCAAAAGCCCCACACGCCATGAAGACGCTGATATTGACATTTCTGGCGCTGGTCTGGGTGGAGCCTTCAGCATTCGCGGCGAGTCCGGACTTCAGGGTTGAGTTGTTCTCAAACCATTCTGTGAAAAGTCTGACGCTCGAAGCCGCGGAACAGAGCGTCACTTTATGCGGAGCGAAATTGGATGGGCCGTGCCTGGTTCTTTCTCCATCGAAAAGAATCGTCTGCTCTGCTGATGGTGAGATTCATTGCCGCCTTGTGACGACGGACCGGAGCTTTGCCTTTCTCAGTGCCGATTCCTCCGCACCGTTTCGTGTTACGCCTGCCTTCCCCAATCTGAACAATCCACCGCAGACATGCCTGATGCAGCATGCGCACATCAACCTGGTGAACGGAAGTTTGAAGGTCATCACGCAGGTGGACTTGGAATCGTATGTCTCCGGTGTTCTCAGGGGCGAGGCTTCTGTACTCAGGTCTCCCGCGGCACGCCAGGCGATGGCAATTCTCGCGCGCACGTGGGCTCTGCGATGGCAGGGGCGGCACGGTGCCGGTGGATTTGATTTTTGCTCACTTACCCATTGCCAGGTTTTCCGGCCTGCACAGGTCGGGGAAGCAACGCGCCATAACGGAATTGACCCTGCGGTCTTGGCCACACAAGGCCAAACGCTGAAATATCATGGGAAGTTGGCAGATCCCTACTTCACTGCGTCCTGTGGTGGAATCACGGAAGCTGCGGGGAACGTATGGCCCGATCGTGCCCAGCCTTACTTGATTTCGGTTCACGACCTCTATTGCCTCGGCAGCAGTCACGCTTCCTGGAAACAATCGTTGACCTCCGAAAGCTTGCAGACCGTCTTGCTGGACTCGTTGCAGTTGCCGATTTCGGTGCCGCTCACGGACCTATTCGTGGAGAAACGTGATTCCTCCGGGCGGGCGACCGGGCTGCGCGTTGTCGCCGGCGGTGCATGGTCCATCGACGCGAACGGGTTCCGCTATGCCGTCGACCGCCGATTAGGTTGGGAGCAGATCAAGAGCAATCTGTATTCGATCGAACGCCGGGGTGATGCGTGGGTATTTTCCGGACATGGATTGGGCCATGGCGTGGGCCTCTGCCAGGCGGGTGCTGAACAGATGGCGCGGATGGGATCTTCTACTGAGCACATTCTGAGCACCTATTTCCCAGGCACAGAAATCGGCGGCTCTGCCCCTCTTGATGCTGACCCAGTAGCTTCCAGCGAGCACTTTGAGCTCATTTATTACTCTTCGCAGGAACCCTGGGTGAAGCGAACACTCGATGCGTTGGAAAAATGGCGCAGAGAGCTGGGCGTGCATGCGGAGTCGCTGCCGCAGCGTGTACGCGTGCAAACCTGGACCAGTGTGGCGGACTTCACTCGATCCACAGGAGAACCAGGTTGGATGGCGGCGGCGAGTGATGGCCAATCCATTGCCTTGCAGCCCCTCGAATTACTGGGGCGGAAACGGATTTTAGACCAAACCGTGCGCCATGAATTGACCCATCTGGTTGTTCATCGGTTGGCAGCAAAGGATGTGCCGCGGTGGTTTGAAGAGGGAGCGGTGCTTTACTTGACGGGGGAGAGAATTGAAACGAAACCCAGCGCGTTTAAGACCGGGCAGGAATTGGAAGTTGCCATCATCAAGCCGCATTCCGAAGCTGAAATGAAGTCCGCCTACGCCCAGGCCTTGGAGCGCGTCCGGCATTACGCCCGGCAGCAGGGAGACAATGCTCTATGGCGCGCGCTCCAACATCCCGATGCCCAAGACGAGCGCTTCATGCGCTCTATGCTTTGATCGCAGGGCGGATTGTGGGCGAGCCCACGGCAGCTTTCAATTCCGGATCGTTGTGAATCAACGCAACTACCGTTCGGGCCATCTGATTGTCGATTTCCGTCTCGCGGTGGAGCACCACGGGGTATCGCACAATCAGGTTCAGGCCCTTTTCCACCAATTGAAGCCGGGCTTGCGGAATCGGAACCACCGTGGAAATGGTCATTAATCCCTTGAGGGATTGATGCTGCGCTTCAATCTCTTCGCGATATTCGGCATAAACTGAATTCACCGCCTCAAGCAATTTGCTTTCAACCTTTGTGTAGTCGCTGTCGCGTTCCAGGTCCACCACCACTTCGTGCCAGGCATAGGCCGTGCCCGGAATTTGCTTGAGCAGTGGGATACCCAGGAAGAGTACCGAGTTGGAGATCACCACGACGCGGCCTGTGGGATGCAGGTCGGATCCTGCTCCCGCCAGTTCGTTCAAATACAGGCGAACCAACCCAACGTAGATCACATCTCCCGTGACGCCGGAAACGGATATGCGATCACCCACCATAATTCCATGACGTCCAATCAGGAAGAAATAGCCGGCAACGGAAAGAAGCAGGGTTTGCAGAGCCACCGCAATTCCCGCCGCGACGAACCCCGCAAAGGTGGCGAGCGAACCGAACTCGTTGACGAACCCCATGGCAAGCACAACAGCCAGCAGCAAGGCTGTGATGATATGCCGCGTCAGCAGAAGCTGATGGCGCATCCGGGCTTCGTGAACATACCGAAACGTTGCCCTGCGCCAAAACTCGGAAATTCCCACTACGATGATGATTCCGATCAGGAGCGTGCCCAACCGCAAGAGAAACGATTTCAGGTCCTGAACATAACCCCGGTGCGCAGATTCTTCCCACTGCTGAAGGCTGGCCTGGCTTTCATCCAGCAGGATGATCTCCTGCACCAGCGGAATTGTGGCATTTGAAATCTGTTTGAAGCGCGCGGTGAGGCTGGTTATTTTCTCCCGGTTTTGCTCCTGGCTGACGGCGTCCGGTGGCACGGGTTGGTTGGCCAGACCGCGTCCCTGGTCGATCGTGGCGCGAAGCCTGGTCCGCAGCGGCGCTTGCACCTGGCGCGCAATTTGACTCACCGATCCGACGCCGCTGATCAACTGATTGATCTCGTGGATGTCTCCTGATCTTGAAAAGATCATCGCCCCCTGGCTGATCAGGCCTGACCCAGCGGAGGTGTTGGGCGTGGCGGCGGGCGTGGCATCCTTCCCAGGCGTTTCGGCAAAGAGCGTGGGAACCGATTTCTTCAGGTCATCGATCTCCTCCAGCAGTCCTCCCGACTTCCGCCCATTGCCGTTCATAAACGTGGAAAGCTTTTGCAGCGCTTCCTGAAGTGCCTGATTGAAGTCGAGTTGATCCTGTAAACTCTCGCGCTTCGCAACCAAATCCTGCAGCTTTTTGCCGGAAGCGTTTGGAATTTCGTTGTTTAACGTGCCGATCTGAGTTTGGATTTGGGTAATCTGCGCGGCGGTGGAGGCGGCAGATTTATTGATGCTCTGTTTCTCCCCCGAGGTTTGAGAGGAAAGAGCCGGCCCCGCCGCGGCGGATTGGCCTCCGCGCTCTGCGAGCAGAATTGCCGCTTCCGCTTCCGCGGATTGAAAGGCGAGTTGCATGGCCTGGCGTGCGAGGATGCGGGCATTTTCCAGGTAGACTGCGTCGCTGGGCTGTCCCGCGGATTCATTGGCACTGGTGAGCTGTTTGTACCAGGTGATGGCGGCATTGAGATGCCGGATGATAGCCGTGTCTTCCGGGTGCGCGTCTTGCCCGAAGATTTCCTGCGGCATGACCAGGTATTGAAAAAGCGTCGCCGCGCAAACGGCAACACCGAGAAGGCCGGCCGAAATTCTGAATCTTCGCTTCACCAAATCGTACCCCTCACTCTTTGTTAGCACGAATGGCCGCCGCCCGCAATCCCGGGCAAAGCTCCAGCGCGCAAATGGCGAATATACCCGTTATCCCGCTTTGGGAGGAGCCTCTTTCGCAACTTGCACGCGGGCCAGGGAGAGCGACCAGAAAAACAGGCCGGCGGAAATAATGACGAGGGCAAGAGAGAATCGCACGATCACCTGGGTGTAATCCCAGAAACCCGGGGGAACAATCGGATGCCAGTTGGCGAGTTTGTATGCCGATCCGCCAAACACCAGCACGCTCAACAGGCTTGTTAGGAAGGGAGCCTGGAACGCACTTCCAGCAAGAATCTTCACCGTTTGCTTTCGCGCCGCTCCCCAACCGTCACGCAACAACGCGATAGAAAAGCTGAGCAGGAATCCGCTGAAAATAATCCACAAGAATGACTCGATGAAATTGTAAATATTTTCCAGCAGGAGGTGGCTGATAGGCTTTTCCGAATGAAAGGTCAGGAACGACGCCACTTCCACTGAATGCGAACCGATCCAATCAAAAGCCGTGCTGCACAGCCACGCCAGCACCAGGCTCGTAAAGCAATAGACCAGCGTGGGCAAACTTTTCTTCAGACCCAGGGACCAGAAGGATTTAATAGGAAGGCTTCTGCCTTCGGTGGCCGCGGCCTCACCCGCGACCGCAATGGTTCCTCCAATAATGATGGCCGCAACGAGCAGTTTCGCAATGGCCCACACCAGGGAAAGGATCATCAGCAGGGCGGACGACTCTGCCGGCATGCCCAGCCATTCGTATGCCCCAAGCACCCACAGGGCGATGAGCACCGCCAGCATGATTACGGTTCGATAGCTGTGGGTCACAATCCCCAGGCTCCACTTCCAGGCTGTAAAGGCTTTGCTCATTTTTAACTTTCGGAGCCAAGCACCAGGCTGTCAGCTCTCAGCCAGATTGCTCGTCCCCTTCAATTCAAATTCTGAAATCTAAAATCTAAAATTCCTCAGTGCCCGGCAACCGTAACAGTGGCGGCTCGTGTGGACGCCTGGCGCGCGGGTTCATACATCGGCAAAACACGCGCCGGATTTGCCTGGAACGTTCCCGGCGTCACGGCCTTCAAGAGATAATGGAACTGCCCCTGTCCGCGATGATAGATGGTGGAGAACAACGCCGCGCGGTCGTCATGAAATTCGCGCTGCGTGTAGTAGAAATCCCACCACGACGGTTTCGATTTGAGTTCGTACAGGCCTTCCTGCTCAATAAAGTCAAAGCCGGCCGGCAAGGGATCTTCAATCTGCAAATACTGTTCGTCATTGGTGGCGCTCACGGTGAGGCGCACCTCCACCACGTCGCCCGTCTGCACCGGTCCCGTCAGCGGCTGCTCCGAATAGACAATGCGGTCGTCCTGCCGCTCCGGCACCAGCTTGAAGTATTCACGGACAACGTTCAGCGCGTAGCTGCCCTTGGGCGCGGGCTTGGGGTCGCGCGTGAAGAAGGTGGTTGAGGCTGACCAATAGAGCACTCCCGTGCCGGATTTTACGATCCGCACTTCATTTGCCCCCGCATGGACCTGCGGTGCAGCGGCGGTCAGCATGATGGGCAGGGGATTCGCCACGTCCTTTTCCGTAATGTTGCGGTCGGCAAGCTTCTGGCCGTTCAGAAACACACTCAGCGTGTAATTCGGTTTGAGCTCGCCGGAAATCTTCAGATAATCAATCAGCCCGTAAATCGCAGTCGCGGTCTGCTCCGTGGAGCCCCAGTAGTAGCCGTCGGGGCGATGTTCCAACAGCCACCGGGCGGCGCGCGGCAATAGATCACTCTTCGGGTCAAGGTTCGCCAACGCCTTCAGCGCATAAGCCGTGGTCTCAAATGAATTATCGGAAGAGAAGTCAAGCATCTCCTGGCGTTCAGACTTCCATGAAACAAACGGTCCCTGCGCCACCGCGTTCGCTTCCAGCAGTTTTACGAATTCCTGCGCGCGCGGGTCTTTCAGTTGCATCAGCAGCAGAGCCATCAGCGCTCGCCCGTGATCAGAAAACTTCCCGCGCGAATCATACAAACTTTCCACCAGGTTGTGGTCCACGTTGCCGCTCAGGGTGAGGGCGTAGATCATGTAAACACGAATGTCGGCCACGGCGTGGGGATTTTCCTTGATCTGCTGGAGCAGGGAATCGCGCCCCTTTTGCAGTCGCGCCTCATCAATTGGATAACCCGCTTCTTTTGCCTGTGCCAGGCCTGCCACCACATAGGCGGTCATAAAGGGATGGGTTTCATCCGTCTGCCACCAGCCCCAACCGCCGTCGTCGTGCTGGAATGCGTACAATCGTTCAAGCCCGGCGGCAACCTTCTTGTCGAGCTCGGTGGAAGCCGAGGGCGGCGTCAGCCCCAGGTCCTTGATGGCCTTCGTCACCAGGATGTTGGGCAGGAAGCTTGACATCGTTTGTTCCACGCATCCGTAAGGGTACGAAGCGAGGAAATCGAGCGCGGACATCAGCGTGCCGGCAACTGAAGGCGCCAGATCGATGCGCAGTGTGGAGGCGTCGGCGTTTACGTCCTGCGGCAGAACCAACGAGCGTTTGATTTCATCCTTGTCGTTGCGAAGAGCGCCAGACTGCGCCGCGCTCTGTTGCAACCCCCACGGCTCCACCGGCATATCCAGCTCAAGCGCGTCGGATTCCTCATCGGTCAAGGCTTTGGCCACGAATTTTGCCTGCGAAATTTTCGATGCGCGCACGTTCCAAGTCACCACGGCTTCACCATTCTTCGGAATGTTGACGGTGGTTTCCGCCGGACTCAGCAGGTCCACTCCCTGCGCATCGAGAGAGACCTGGGCGGACTTATCTGACGCGAGATAGTTGTGGACGATCCCCGTCAGCGTCGCCGTGTCGCCCTGGTCCATAAAGCGCGGAGTTTCGAGGCGCAGAATCAAATTCTTGCGTGTAATGACCTTCGAGACCACCTGGCCCACCAGGGTGTCCCGAGTCGCCGCGCGCACTGTGGCCCGCCATGTGGTGAGCGAATCCGGGAAGTTGAACGACGCATGCGCCTTGCCGCTCGCATCGGTGACCAGCGTGGGTTGCCACTGGATGGTGTCCGGGAAAAACTTGCGCACCTTGGGCTGAACGGCTTGCGGGTTTTTGAAATCGGCCAGCCGCGTGGGGGCGCGAAGTTGTGCCAGCTCCATCTTATGCCGGCCCGAATAACCCATGAACCAGTAGTTGATGGAGAATTGCGTAAAGACCTTGTCCCAGCCGCGCGCGTAGAATACTTTTTCCGGAGGTTCAACGCCATCAGGCCGCACTGCGTAGATGGCCTCATCCACCACGCCCAGGCTCAGTTCCGCGCTGACGGGATGCCCCTGCGCGTCCTGCGCGGTGATGGTGTAAGCCACCTTCTCATCGGGATGGTACTCCGGCTTGTCAGTTTCCACCGTCACCTTCAAAACCTTTTCCGCAGCGGGAACGGCGATGTTCTTTGAGCCTTCAACAAGCTGCTCGTTCTTTATAAACGTCACGCCCACGAAGAAATTCGGCTCAAAGCGCTCCTCAATGGGAATGTCCACCGTCATGGAATCGCCGGCGACGGGGTGCAGTGACCAGGTGTACGCCTGTTGTCCCTCGGTTGTCACCAGCACCTGCGCGCCAGGCGAATGAGTGGCGATCAGCACGTGCGCGGTGTCACCCGGTTTGTAGGAGTGCTTGTCCGGAAAGATGTCAATGGGCCGGGACATTGTCTCATCGATTGCCGTACCCGCATCCGCAATCCAGATGCTGGTGGAGTAGGTCGCCTCGCGCTGATTGCGGTCAAAGGTGCTGGCTTCAACCGTCAGCCACGGCACCTTGGGAACGGTGTAAGTGTAATGACCCACGCCGTGGACGTCAGTGGTGACACTGGCATTCGAAAGGATCTGCTCCGCTTCGTTTGTCCCCCAGTCCCGATGCCCTGCGAATTTCAGGTTGACGGTGGCCTGGATGGGGTTGGAATCATAGTCCAATGTGTGAACCGTCACATCCGCCTGTTGGCCGGGCAGGTAAACGTAGCGGTCCGTCTCCATGAGCACCACCACGGTGGAGTAGGTCACGGTGACGGCGTGTCCGCCCACGATCTCACGATTGCTGGCGTCGGTCACGTGCGCTTCAATGCGGTAGTTGTAATCGCGGTGCTGTTCGTCAGACTGGGTGGGAAGGGTTATGTGCAACACCCCGTCTGCGTCCAACTGCCCCGTGCCCTGGCTGATCTCCTGCCCGAAGTAGTCCCCGCTGTCAGCCCCTTCGTCATCGTCGCCTTCAAATTCGTTATCACCCCAGAGGACGCGCCAATAGGGGAACTGATAGTTGGAACGGAAGATGGAATACTTCACCTTGCCGCCGGAAACAGGCGCGCCAAAATAGTAACGCGCGTTGATGGTGCCCTGGATCGTCTCACCCTGAAGGTATCGCGCCTTGTCGGTGGAGACGGCCACTTCAAATTCCGGCTTCTTGTACTCCTGCACTTCAAAGGTTCCGTAGACGCTCTTGTCGCCGATGTGCGCGGTAATGCCATAGGTGCCCAGCGCCGCCAGCGGGCTCAGCGTGAGCGTGCCGTGGAAGCTGCCGAAGGGTGAGAGGTCAAGCTTCTGCTGGTAGACGGTCTTTTGATTGGTGTCCGCCACATCCACCGTGATGGGGCCCGGAACATCCAGGCTGAACTTACCGCCGGTCCGGGCGCGCACGATGCCTTTGAAATTCACCTCGTGCGTGGGCCGATAGACAGGGCGGTCCGTGTAGATGTATCCAACGTACTCCGTGGCGGACGTATCGAAAAAGAAGAAGGGCTCAACGCTCGTGGCGGCCACATCCGCGCCCGCCGTCGCCACCATGATGGAGTTGTCGACCTTAATCTCCTTGAAGGTGGATTGGAACACGCCCGAAGCGTCCGTTGTTCCGCGTGCCAACTCCTCGTGATTATTAAACACCACGGCCGTGGCGCCTTCCACCGGCGTGCCGGAGTCGCGCCGCGCCACAAACAGCAGCACCTGGCCGGGCGCGGTCTTTGAAACCAGGGCCAGATCCGTCACCATCACCAGCGTGTAGGCGCGCAGATCGTGGTAAGCCACTTCCACCAGGTACAAGCCCTTGTCATGCACATCCACGGGAATTTCCTGGTATTCGGACTCACGCGTCTTCGGCAACACTTCGCGCCAGCCGAGCGCCAGTTGCTCGCGGTTCAGCAGCGGCATCTGGGCGTAGGAAGTGACATCCAGGGGAATCCGTTGCAGCTTCTGTTCCTGCACGCGGGATGAATGGAATTGGTAGCGCGTCTGGAAGCGCAACTGTGAACGGAAGAATTCGCGAATGCTTGCGCGCAGGTCGCGCTTCCATTCGTGAAATCGCTCCAGCCAAGTTTTCTCCTGCTCCAGTTCAGCTTTCTCGCTCCCAAAGGAGTGGGCATCCTTCAGCTTGGAGAAGAATTTGATGGGATCCTTGACGCGATAGACGCGGAAGTCCAGATGATCGACCTGCCGAAACGTGATCCAGATTTTGGGCTGCTGGGAAGGCGCGTAAGTCTGACGCGAGGATACGGAAAATGACGGTTCGGTGGATTCAGATGTTTCCTGGGCGAGGGCGGTTGATGTGGCGGAAAACAGCGCCGCAAGCAGGAACAGCAATCCCAAAACCCACGCGGCAGACGCTTGCATCGCAGCTGGCGATGGCACTCGCAGCGAGCGGCGTCGATTTGTCGTGCCGGTCATCATGATCAGTCTCACCGCAGAATTTCCAGCCGGTAAACTCCCAGGAAATTGGGATTGTTCATCAGCGGCCGCCAATTCAGGTCGGGATGTCCGAGCAGCGTTCCCGTCTCAACCTCGCGGATCTGGCCGCGGTGGCCGTCCATGTCGCCGGTATGATAAACGATCCAGTCCGATCCCTGCTGCTGATAATACGATTTCCCGACGAAAAGCATTGTGTGAAAAGGCTCGCGCTGCACGGGCTGGTGGAAGAACAGAAGGTCGCCGGAAGCGGCGGCGCGCACGTCACGCGAAATTCGGTATGTGTTGTAGCGAAGCAGCGTGGCGCTGTCAGCAAACTCTACAAAAGCCCCCTGGGCAAGATCGTCTGCGGCTATGGGGCCCGGACGGCTGCGAAACAGCGCCTTTCCCAGCGGTCCATTCGGGTAATGATACTTTGCGATGTCGCCAAAACCCGGATCGTAGGGAAGCGCCGCGTCCTCACGCCACGCGGGCGAATGGGCCACCAGCGAATTCCGGTAGGCGTAGCGGATGAGCGCGGCGCAATCCTGCACTTCAGCCCGCGTGCGGGGAGAAACGGCGTAGTACTGTGTTTCCGCGAGAAATGTGAACCAGTGGGTGAAGTTCTCACGGTCCTGGGCACTGTCAAGCCGCGCGCCATCCGGGAAGCCATCGCCGAGGCTGTCATGCCAGTAAAGAGCTGGCAGGGTTTGCTGTCTGCCGCGCGAACTTGCCGCCAACACCGGCCGGTGACGAATCACAGCGCTGGCCGCGGCGAAGACGATCGCCAGCAATGCAGCTCCTGCGATGGCGCGGAAGATTGCCGCGGGCATTGCGCTCCGGGATGGATGGCCTGTTTTTTTCACGAGCTTATCGATTGGGCCCATTCTACTGGGGGTGGGTGCGGAGTGCAAGCGGAAGGTGAAGCAGTAGGCAATGGGCGGTAGGCAGAAGGCAGTAGGCGATAGGCAGTAGGCAGAATTCGGAATTCGGAATGCAGCAGGCAGAAAGTGGATTGCAGAATTCGGAATCCGGAATGCAGAATCCGGAATGCATAACGTAGACCCGACCTTGAGGTCGGCACTTTGCTTTCCCTAGCCCCCAGTCCCTGGCCCCCAGCCCCTGCTCTTGAGCCCCCAACCCCTAATTCCTAATTGTCCCAGTATCCCGTACCCCGAATCCCGATTCTGACACCCCACCCCTTGCACCTTCCCCCAGACTCCTCGTCAGGACTGTTTTTCCGGGGGAAAACCCAGGAGAAATTCGCAGGACCATTTGACTTGCGCAAAATGGGGGTGTCAGGGCGACTTTTTGTCCGTCGGCCCCCGTCAGTCCACACCTTTGCATAGCTCTTCACGCGATACTTCCAAAAAAGGTCAACTTAAAGGCCTATAATTTCACCACTGAAAAAATTCACTGCTGAAAAAATCGCGGCCGAAAAAATCGCTGGGGAGGGAAAGCTCATTTCCGGTTCGGCGGGAATTCCGCCTCGGAGTTTCCGCGCAAAGTGCCGTCCCAGAGTTTCAGTACTTGCCTGCCAAATTCAGGCTCAAGTTCTCGCGCCAGACTGCCGATGAATTTATCGGGTAAGTGCATCCCGCCGAAAAATCCGCCGGCCCCCCCCTTTGTAGGAATCGGCAGAATTGGTAAAATGGATGAAGGAAAATTCCGGCCTAAAGACGGCTCCACTTGCCAGATTGGGCCGGGCTTCACCGTTTAATCCCAAGACATCCTTCAGCCCGGAACGTGCGGCCCTCAGGGGGGGCTCTACGGTGAACGAATCTTCCGAACGCATCACTAGCTTCCGCCGACAATGTAGCGTTGGATCACCTGGCGCTGGGCGGGAGTCAAGCCCAGATAATCCAACCCCATGCTCTCCCCCGAGGGTGCGACGTAGCGAACGCAGGCGCGTATTTTTTGCGGCCCCTCTGAGCGCACTTCGCGTTCGGAGGGAAGCTTTTTTCGGGATTTGGCCGCGTCCGGATTTGTCAGCCGCGAAATCTGGGGCAGCAGAAATTCCAGTTCCAAGGTCTGGCCAACTTCGATTCCGCCCGAGGGTTTCACCGCTAATCCACCTTCGCCAATTTCAACAACCTCTGCCACGAAGCGTTTTTGGTTTTGATCGCCAAAGGTGCATTTAACCTTCGTATGGTAGGGCAAGCGGTGGTGGCGTCTCTGTTCATTCTCCATGGCTCCGCGGACGGCGTTGAAGAGGCGGTAGAAGCGTTCGCGATTGGGCGGCTTGATGGCGAAAAAGGTCACCCCCGCCTTGAAGCCTCTGCGCATCATTTCAATGTCATCCTCATCCGTCAGCATGACAATGGGGACGCCTGCGTTCAGCGGAGAATCCTTCAGGTGTCGGATGAGCTCAAATCGGTCCAAGTGGGGGAGGTGGCCTGCCATTACCACGCCGTGAAACTTCTGGCTCGATAATAACTTTGCCGCTTCACGTCCGTCATTCACCGTCACAAGCTCGCACCACAGGAAGGAAGTTGTGGCGGCTTTGGCCATCTCCAGGACCGCCAGTTCGCCGTCCGCCATGAGAATTCTAATTGCCATTGACATTCTTCTTCCCGGTTCGCAACGATTGGTGGCCACTTCCACCGCGTGCGCTCTCTGCGGAATGGGTCTCCATTCCGGCAAAGATCAATTTTGGTCTTCAATTCGTATTAGCCCTTTGTACCATATAATAAGCGAGAGCGTACATTTTAACAATTGTTCCGTTTAAGGGGTCCCGTCCTCCAAAAGACCTGGTTTGGAAAAACTTCGATTCACCCGCCACTTTACGGCGTGAAACTGCCTCCCCCCAACGCGCCGAACCCCCGGCGCCAGATTTAATTTGAACTGCCCAAGCGTCCCGGCAATAATAAGAAATCCCACGCGGGGACGAGGAGAAGCAATGACGGAGCGAAGGGTTTGGTGGAGTGCGCTGGCAGGAATTCTCTTCCTGTTCAGCGGGCCGCTTTGGGGCGCAGACATTACCGTTGAAGGCGGCCCCATGGAAACGGGCTTCAACAGCGGCACCTTTGCCTACATTCACGCCACCGTTCACGGGCTGGCGGGCCAGCAGAAGCGTTATGTGGTCTTCGCTGAAATCCAATACTACGGCACCACCGCCAACACCAGTGTGGAGATGGACCGCCTTCCCGAGACCAAACCCGGCGTGGAAGAATTTCAAGTGGGGTGGCCGATTCCTTTCCAGGCGCCAACTGGCTATTATACTCTCACCCTTCACGTTGACGACAGAATCGATCACCTTCCCGGCGTTACCAAAAAAGTGCGCGGCTTCGTGGTCTACAAGAAGTTTGTGAGGATTTCGCGCATCACCCTCGACAAGACCCTTTATAACGTCGGCGACCCCATCCGCTGTGGCGTGGCGCTGGAGAATCTGTCTGACGCTGACCTGAAGGGCCTGCGCGTGGAGTTTTCCAACGCCGTCTATCCCTGGATTTCGCTTTCGTCCCAGGGAGGGCGCGACAATCCTGACCTGGGCTTCACCTTGCTTCACGACAAGGTGGATATTACGGCCGGCACCGCCGTTGGCGTCCCCATGGTTGCGGCAGGCACAGCAGCCTTCCAGCGCGGCAGGGTGGGCGAAGGCGCGGGCTACGGAATGGCTCCGGGCAGCGCTCCCGGCAGTGAGAGGCCTCCCACTTCGGAGATTGACACCTACGCCGTCACCGTGTGGAACGCTGAGCACACCATCCTCTACGACATGCAGTTTACCCCGCAGGCGATCATCCGCACTCTTGATAACGATCTGCCCAAGCCTTACGGCGCCAGCTACGCGCATCCTGACATTACTGTGGCCGACTTTTCCCGTTACCGCGAATTCTATGCCCCCGGGCAGATTTCAGCGGCCTTGCGACTGGATTCCGCCCACACGCTCTACCGCCCCGGCGACACCGTGAAGATTTCCGCCACCTTGCGGAATCCTCCGGACGAAGCCTGGCGGGGCGTTTCGCTTCAGGCGCGCATTACGGACCAGGCGGGAAGGGAAGTCTACTCCGGCACGCTGCTATCCGGGCTTAACCTCACTTCCAGCGCCGCGCAGAAGGTTGCCGCGGATGCCTGGAGCATCCCTTCCACCCAGGCTCCCGGGACCTACCCTGTGGAATTGCGCCTTGCCGCGAGCGATGGGAAAGTGCTGGCCCGCACCACCACGGAAGTGGCCGTCAATGCGCTTCCCGCCTCGCTCCTGGTGGTCTGCCCGCATGAGGATGATGAGCAGGCTTACGCCGGCTTGATCCGCGCGGCAATCGAAGCCAAAGTCCCGGTGCAAGTGCTGATCCTTACCGCGGGGGACATCAGCCAGTGCGCCCGCTATTTCACCCGGGCCTGCGGTCCCAATGAGGCGCGCGAGTTTGGCTCCGTCCGCATGGAGGAATCCGCCCAGGCGCTTGAACACCTTGGTCTTACCCGCGACAAGCTCTCCGTCCTGGGCTTGCCGGATGGAGGCTTGGCGCCCATCTGGTCTGACTACAAGGACTCCACCCACTCCTACCTTTCCATCTTCCTTGCCTGCGACCATGCGCCTTTCGGGAACGCCTATAAGCCCAACCTCTCCTATTCGCGCGACGCGGTGATTGCGGCGGTGCGGCAGGTCCTGACCGATTTCCACCCCGCCACCATTGTGGTGACCCACCCCGATGAGCGGCATGTGGACCATCGTGCGGCAAACTGGTTCGTCATCAAAGCCTGCCAGGATCTGCTGAAGACAAAGGAGATTGACCCCCAGACCGTTGTTCTGGCGGCCCCGGCCATCGGCGGCGGAGGATTGAAGCCCGCCCCTTACAAGTATGAGAGCGTCGTGGTCCACCTGAGCGGCGAAGCTGCCGCGCTGAAGCAGGAGACGGCCTGGTTCTACCAGACCCAGAACGGAAACCAGTCTGAGGCTGCACGGAAAACGCTCGCCGAACTTCCCCGCGAAGAGAAGTACCTCCGCATCACCGACTGGCAGGAGCACGAAGGTTGGAACGAAGACGGCGGGAAGTAGAGGGTAGTGTCCGCTGAGCCTGCGCGAAGCCCGCACGCAGTTTCGCCGTGCCGTCACGGGGGGGCAATACGCCCCGTGAAGCGGGTGAATGCGACTGAACCTCACTTCATGTCATTTAGTGCAAAAATGTCCGACGATTTGTGTCGATTGGGTATAAATTGTCCGACGATTCATGCCATTTTGTACCAAAATGTCCGTCGATTCGTGTCATTTAGGCATAAAATGTCCGTCGATTCGGGTGGTAAATTGTCCGCGTTTCCTTTGTTTTCATACACATTCCGGCTTTGCTCCGTGTTTTTTTATTTTTTCTTTCAGGAGCCGCCTGCCGCACGACTTAATGTCCAAAAAACTGCGACAAATTTGCCTCTTTTGTGTTGGGGGATGATTCAGGAAGGATGAATCCGTAATCAGGGCTGAGGGCGCCGGGTTGCGCATCGGTCTGATCCTCCGGGCGCCGCCGCGGGAGCGCGCCGCCGGTCTGATTAAAGACTACATCAGAGGCTATCGTTTGTCAAGAGAATTCTTGCCCGTTCCCAACAGGGCGAAACCATCTGTAGCGCGGGTGTCCCCACCCGCGCCTGCAATGCTTGGCTGTCTGCATCGTGATCGCGATGCGAGGCCCTCTGCATCGAGATTGCGATGCCTGGCGCTCTGCATCGTGATTGTGCCGGAGATCCTGGTTTGGGAGCGGGTGAGGACACCCGCTCTACAGAGTCGGGGCGGTTTGCGAACCGCCCCCCCAAAGCCGTGCCACGGGCGTCCCGCACGTGCTCCGGCAAGGCAAGGATGGCCATGCCGCGTCCGCCGCTGCGAGGCTTTGTCGCGACCGATTCAGAACCTGTACCGCGGACCGCCGCAGTTGCGGTCCGCGGTTCTTCAAGTTCCAAGTAACCGAATGTAACGTTGTGGAGTGGTCCGTCGCCCACACGTGGACGAGATCAATACCGCCCCCCTTCTTTCAATATGATTGGTTTATTTTGAAAAGGAAGAGCCGCGGACCGCAAAGGCGGCGGTCCTCGGTACGTTATCTCCCTTGCGTTGCAGTCAAATTGTCGCCATGGGCGTGGAATAATTGGGCGAATTTGTTGTCAAAACGGCGAAGTTTGCCCCTTCAAGACGCGATTTTCCTTACGGAACGAGCTTATTTTTGCAATTTGCTCTGTTCGGAGGCGCAAAATTCAATGATTTCCGGTTTGATTGCTCACAATCCGTGTACTGGGTAGCTCCTGCCGGGGGCAACGACGCCCCCTAAGCCATGCGGCAGAACAAACATGGATGATCAGGATGGACAGGATGAACCCCGCAATGAGGGCAGGGAATCCTGCCAATTCTGCCCATCCGTGTTTTATTCACTGATCGCCCACGAAATGAGCCGCATCGCATTTCATTTTGCCCATGGGATGTTGACCTTTCCCGGAGAAGATTCCACCGAACGGGCCGGAAGGCTCCTACCAATGGCGATCAACTTGACCGATTGGTGCCGCGCGCCATCCCAGTGGACGGCGCGCGGATCGGCCAACTTGGCGTGAGGTGCGTGGGGCGAAATGTCCGGATCAGGAGCACGTCCCGGCCTCGTAAGGATCAAAACGGGGGAATTACTCTCGGTCGAAGTCCGAGGATTCTGCCAGGCTCAGGACACCGATCACGGCCCATTCCCCGGTGCTTCCGCGCCTCCAGGCTACTCCTAGAGCAGGTTCAGTTACCACCTCGTAGTGATCTTTCCCAAGATAGGTTTCGAGCCCGACATCCAACCCGATGGTCGAGAGTGATTTATTAACCACGAAGGTCTGCGTGGCACAGTGCGGCTGGACCTCAGATTCCAGGAATTCATCCAGGCGCCTGAACCCGGCGATGAGATTCTGAAGCTTTGGTGCGGTCTGGCCGCTCCAGAAGGATTCGTAATCGAAGTTAGGATCCAGGTTGTTTTTACGCGCGAACTCTTTGGTCAGAGCCTCGTGCTTGTCCACGGCCGTTTTAAGTGCGTAGATGGGGTTTGCCGCGTAGACCGGCATGGTAACGGCATCGCGGGTCCACCAAAACATATAGGCGCCCATCAGCCCGGCCAGTTCCTGAACCGCGCTCTCATCGGCCGCAGTCTTTCGGAGCGAGCGTGGAGCCGCGAAGAAGCTCTCCCCCTCCTCGTTGTCGTATTCCGGAAAGTACCCTCCCTCGAAACTGCTCTTCAGCTTGCTGAGGTCCGCGAGCGGTGTGTCGTAGAGGCGACCAACGAACTCCGCGTTCTTCGCGATCAATTCCCTCGCCACCAAACCGCTGATCTCTTTGCCACGAAGGGGATACGGCTCGACGGCAGGGCGTCCATCGGCCCCGGTGGAAACAAGGTAAAGCATCAGCGCATTGCCCGTCTTCACCTGAGCCTGCAAAATGAGGTAGCCGCCTCTTTCCAGAAGGCTCAAATAAAGGTACTCCTCGTGCACCTTGACGTGAAGAGAGGCAGCGGCCTCGCGGGCCTGTCGCGCCACCTCGCGCGTTTGCGCGTTGGCGTCGATTTCGCGGATGACTTCGAACGAAGTCTTGCCTTTGGGCTTGCTTGAATATCTGTCCTTATGGCTGCGTCCGTAAGAACGGGCCGCAGCAACAGCTTGATCGGGCGTCAAAGTTACGGGCGAAGAATTCAGCGGCGCGCGGTCGCTCGAAAGCGAAGCGCATGGCGAGATCAGGCAGCAACAAATTAGAAACACGAGTGGACGTTTCATGGTTTCTCCGCAAAAACTCTCAAGCGCGGGGCGGCCTTTCCTCCATGGTCCGCGCGACACACTCTGAAGCTCCGGCTGAATCAAAACATAAGCAATCCGCGCGCCAATCTGATCTTTGCCGAAACCAATGGGGAAAACGCGAGTTGCTACAACCTTCTTGACCCGTCAACCCGCCGGAGTGTCAGATTGGGCTGTCTACAGTGTCGTCCAAAAATGGCGGTGGAGATTTTCCGGAAGTCTGCCGTGGCCCCAGATGCGCACAGACCAACAGATCATAAGGGGCGAAACAAATTACTTATCCGTGCCGATCCGTGTTCATCCGCGGCAGCAACCAAGCCGGCGCATTCAGAACACAGGCGTAGGAACGGCCCACGTGCAGGAAGGCGCTGACCGTGGCTAGGAGGTGATCGCTTCGATGCAATCCCAAATCGTTGTCCCCCAATCTAAAATCTAAAATTGATGTGCGCCTGAACCCAAAATCCAAAATCGAAAATCCAAAATTGGCGGCCTGGCGCAGAGGCGGGTTTCAATCTCTGCGGCTTTTTCTCGCTGCGCCGCAGCGCCGTTGAAACATCGAACTTCTTACGCAAAGTGTGCTAAGGCAGTTGTGCGTGTGTGCTCTTATTGTGCTACAATGTAGCTCAAGGGGAGAATGAATGATGCCAGAGAATTCAATTGTCCGCGCCAGGATCAACGAACAGATCAAAGATGAAGCTGCGGCCGTGCTGGAGGCGATGGGGCTTACGGTGTCCGACGCTTTCCGCATGATGATGGTGCGGATCGCGGCGGAAGGGGCGCTGCCCTTTGAACCGCTTATTCCGAACGCAAAAACCGTGGCGGCAATGAAGGCCGCGCGCCGTGGCGACCTTACTACGGTGGGGAAATCGAGCAAGCTGCTCGCGAGTCTGAATGCGGACAATTAAGTACACCAGCCGGTTCAAGCGCGACTACAAGCGTGAGAAAGCGGGGCGCCATGGGAGGGCCCTGGATATATTGCTCATGGCCGTGGTCGATCTGCTTGCCGCTGACGCGACGCTGCCGCACCACAACTTCGATCATCCGCTTTCGGGCGAATGGGACGATTTTCGCGATTGCCATCTCAAACCCGACTTGATTCTCATCTATCGAAAGCCGGATGGCGCCACCCTGGAACTCGTGCGCCTCGGATCTCACAGCGAGCTTGGCCTGTAGCGGCCTGGCGAAGATGCCGGGTTTCAAGCTCTGATCCGCTAGCCAACCCCTTCAGTGCTTGGGGGAAAAATTGCGAGGTAGTCCAAACCGGGCCGTTGGCCCGGGCATCGGTATTGCGCCTCCTTGGGGCTCAATTCAACCGGATTCAAACTGATACCCGCGCCCTGAGGGTCGGAACAATCGTTTTCAATCCTCCGGTGAAACTATCTCCCCATGGTCCGATGGTTCAACCCTCCATCCTCCTGCGACACAATGTCATGCCAAATCGGACTTCACATCCGATTTTTATCTGCCAAAAAGTCTGAATCAAAACCTTGCCCCAACCCTCGGAATCTGAATTGCCCACCCTCTTCCTTGCAGTCGATCTTAGCGTGATTTAACCCTAGTGAAAGAACGGGGCTGGATGCTGGGGGCTAGGGGCTGGGGGCTGGGAAAAGCAGAACCCGCCCAAGGACCGTTACCATCGGACAATTTGCCCCTGGCTATTCATGTCCGCTCCTTTTGTGCGTGCTGGACTGAGTCGGGAGATCGTGAATCTGATGACGCGGCCCCAGCCCCCAGCACCCAGACCCGGTCTTTGGGCACCTAGCACCTGAAACCTATAACCCTATGAGCATCAACATCGGATTGGACATCGGCGCGGTCAGCTTGAAGCTTGCCGCCATTGGCGGACCGGACGACGGACCGCGTTTTCATACCCTGACGGAGAAGTCCGAGAGCTTTTACGCGGCCTCCTTCCCGGATTCCAGCCCCTTCGCCGGCCGCGCCCTGGTGCTCTCGCGCTACCGCCGCCTTCAGGGCAGCCCCATTCAATCCACCTTCGACCTGCTGAAGGAGCTCTACGACTTTCTGCCCGAAGAGGACGTTGAGGGCATCCGCGTCACCGGTTCGGGAAGCCAATTGATTGCCAAGGTGCTGGGCATCTACTTTGAGAATGAGTTCCGCGCCATCGCCAAGGGCATGCGGATGTTCTACCCCGAGGTGCGCACGGTGTTCGAGATGGGCGGCGAGGCGTCAAAGTACCTGCGCCTTGACCCCACCGTCACGGGCAAGCACCTGGGAATTCTTGATTACCAGACCAGCGGTGAGTGCGCTGCGGGTACGGGCTCGTTCATCGATCAGCAGGCCACGCGGCTGCTCTATTCAATCGAACAGGTGGGACCGGCGGCGTGTGCGGCCAGTTGTGCGGCGCGCATTGCCGGCCGCTGTTCCGTCTTCGCCAAGACCGACATGATCCACGCCCAGCAGAAGGGCTACACGACGGACCAGATTCTGCGCGGGCTCTGCGATGCCGTGGCGCGCAACTACAAGTCGAGCTTGGTAAAGGGCCGCGCCGTGGTGGCCCCCGTTGCCTTCATCGGCGGCGTGGCCATGAACGAAGGCGTGCGCAACGCCCTGCGCGAGGCCTTTAAGCTGAAGGAAGCCGACCTGATGATTCCGGAGCATTACGCCTGGCTGGGAGCGATGGGCGCGGCAATGCTGGAGTCGGAAGAATTCCGCAAGCGGTCCTTCAAGCGCATCCACCAGTTGCGGCAACATGAAGCGGCGCGCAAGAACTTCTCCTGCACGGACCGCCTTACGATGGATAAGGTCCTGCTGCTGCGCGACAAGACCAAGACTGTCTCCCTGCCTCCTGCGGGCGAACGGCTGGAGTGCTATCTGGGCATCGATATCGGCTCCGTCTCCACCAACCTTGTGGTCATCGACGCGGATGGAAACCTGGTGAAGGAGATCTACCTGCGCACGCAGGGCCGGCCGATTGAAGTGGTGGACCGCGGGCTGAAGGAGATTGAAGCGGAACTGGGCGAAGTGCTCGACATTCGCGGCGTGGGCACCACCGGCTCCGGCCGCGAACTGATTGGCGAACTGGTGGGCGCGGATACAGTGAATGATGAGATCACCGCGCACAAGACCGGCTCAATGCATGTCTGCAAGCAGATGGGCATGGACCCTGTGGATACCATCTTCGAAATCGGCGGGCAGGATTCCAAGTTCATCCGCATCGATAAGGGAGTGGTGGTGGACTTCACCATGAACGAAGCGTGCGCCGCGGGCACGGGCTCATTCCTGGAGGAGCAGGCGGAGAAGCTGGGCATCTCCATCAAGGAGGAGTTCGCGCGGCTGGCGCTGGCCTCAACCAATCCAGCGCGTCTCGGCGAGCGTTGCACGGTCTTTATGGAGCGCGATGTTACGGGCTTGATGCACAAGGGCGCGGAGGTTGGCGACCTCGCTGCTGGCCTGGCCTATTCCGTGGCGTTGAACTACCTGAACCGCGTGGTGCGCGGGCGCAAGGTCGGCAAGGTGATCTTCTTCCAGGGCGGCACGGCATACAACGATGCAGTGGCCGCGGCGTTTTCCGAGATCCTCGGCAAGCAGATCATCGTGCCTCCGCACAACGGCGTGATTGGCGCCATCGGCATGGCGTTGATCGCTCGCGACCGCATGAAGGACTCCGCGCAGGCAAGCCGCTTCCGTGGTTACGACCTGGGCCGCGTCAACTTCACCACGCGCGAGTTCGTGTGCCAGGCGTGCTCCAATTTCTGCGACATGAAGGAATTCAACATTGAAGGTCAGCGCACCTATTGGGGTGACAAGTGTTCGGACAAATTCCGCAAGCGCGCCCGCACGGACCGCCAGCCGGTGATTGAAGATCTGGTGGAGTGGCGCGAGAAGCTGCTGGAAGAAGTTCTGCTGCCCGCCCGCGGTGGAAGCCGCACGGTGGGCATTCCGCGCACGATGTTCTACTATGACCGCTTCCCCTTCTGGTGCGCTTACTTCCAGGAGCTGGGATTTGACGTTGTCGTCTCATCGCCCACCGACCGCAAGATCAGCCAGGCGGGTGAGGAGTTGGCCATCGCCCAGCCGTGCTTCCCCGTGAAGGTGGCGCATGGGCACGTGCAGGACCTGCTGGAAAAGTGCGTGGACTACGTCCTGATTCCCAACACCGTCAATGTGGAGGGGCCGGACGATGGGTTGGAATCCCACCTCTGCCCGTGGAATCAGACGCTGCCCTTTGTGGTTCGCGCCGTGCCTCAACTGGAGCTGGCGAATCCGAAGTTCCTCTCG